>Ga0307515_10004339_pt1 | contig 29416 bp, 3 predicted proteins | sample 17_EM_MG_FD_194513 | JGI IMG/M metagenome (GOLD analysis project Ga0307515, IMG submission 194513) | Populus trichocarpa ectomycorrhiza microbial communities from riparian zone in the Pacific Northwest, United States - 17_EM | ecosystem: Host-associated > Plants > Roots > Unclassified | place... | reverse complement strand
TTATCTAGTATTCCTTACTTAGCTCCTTAATTACTTCTTAAGCTTTCTTCTTATCTATCTTTTAGTAGTAGAAGACAATATCGTTAACATAGAAGAAGATGACTATTCTACCTTTTAGTATAATACACGGCTCCTAGGGTACTTCTTTAAAACCCAATTCGTTTAATAAGCTCGTAAGATTCTTTTGTTATAATAGTAGTGATTGTTATAGTCCGTATAGGGCTTTTCTTAAGCGCAGTACTTTATCTGTCTTTCCTTTATTAAACCCTAGCAGTAGCTTTATATAGACGACCTCGTTAAGATTGCAATAAACAAACGCATTAACTGTATCTATCTGTGTCGTCTTTAGGTTAAATTTTATAGTGATCGCTATAAGAGTTCGGAAGGTTGTACTAGCTAATATAGTAGCTCTTATAGGTAGGTCTCCTGGGGCCTATTAATTTCCGTAAACTACTAAGCATGCCTTATATTTCTGGAGAAATCTATACTTATCCGTCTTATAGATAAACACCTATATTAAGCTAAGGACCTACTATCCCTTTACGTGCTTCTTATCTGTTTTTTAAAACAACCTTATTTGATAATAAGATTAGAAATAGGCTCGTTAAGCCTTTTAAAACTGATCTTAAAGAGGATACGTATTAAGGTTCTAAATTAACTGGGGTGGCGGAGGTAGGTTCTTCCTATATAATCTAACATCGCGTATTCTACCTAATTTCAGCTTACTATTATTAAGTTAACTATTAAGGTTAAACTTCCTTCCTACTAAGAAGGCGCCGTAATAGGCTAACGTGATCCTTTTAGTAATAAAGTCTTTAAACCTATTATCGCTGGCTTCCTTAAACGAGTCTTTAACTAAGTTATTAGATACCCCCTAAGTATTAAACGCATCTCCTACTTAATAAGTAACGTCTTAATCAGTACCTTATATATCTAACTTTATAGAATACTTAACATAAAAGGCATATGGAGATTCTTTGTCTTCTTTTATTAGAGGTGGTGTATAGTATATATTTTTAAGAGCTCTTATAAGCTTACAATCTACTAACTTATTAAAGGCTTAAACTGGCTCATTAACGTTGTCGTCTTCCTCTTAAATTGACAGTTTAAATACTTCTTTATTGTCTTCTAAAAGGACCTCGTTCTTAGTCTAAGTATTAGGTAGTTAAATCTTCTTAATTAGTATATCTAATTCGGTGTATAGGTCCTTTAAGATATCCGTTTACTTACCGTCAAAAAATATCTTTTTATTAAAGATAATGTCCCTAGTATGTAACGGAACCTTGTAGCAAGTACTACAATGGGTTCGTTATTGGGCTAGGTGTATAGGTATTGTAAGTAAGTCAACAACGTAATAATAACTGGTAGAGTGGTTGCCCAATAGATTAACTCTAATTATATTCTAAGAATCACTACAAGGAAAGAACTATCTAGAGTAGGGACTATAGTCCTTCAAATACACAACCGTACTCCTAGGAAACCCTCCTTATACATAAAGTACGCATTATACGTAAGGTATATAAGTTCCCTCTATCCCTTTCGTCCCTTATATAGCACATTATATAACTCACTTACCATTCTTTATTATATAGTTCCACTAGCTCCATACTAGACCGTGCTTATATTAACTAATTAGCTTCTTTTAACTCCCTTCCTAGTAGTTATAACATCGTACTTAAAGCGTCCGTAATACCATCTCCCTCCTTCCTATCTTTATCCTTAAAGATTCCAAGCATCTCTAAGTCGTTTACTAGAGGTGTAATGTCCGTCTAATTAATCTGGTTAATATTATTACTTATTATGCCTAAAGCATCCTCTTCTTTATATACGCAACGTCGTGCACGCACTATTGCTGCTATACTATCGCTAGGTAAAATAATGCCGTCTTTATATTCTTATTATGCGAAAGAGGGGTTAGTCTATATCGCGTTGGCGAATCTTTTATCTTAGCAACCTTCCTTTTACTCGGAGTGCACTAAAGCGAATATTTATTTATCCTGCGACGTTCGCTTATCTACTAACGCTAAATATACGCGTCCTATAACTCTTAATAGTCTTTAAGTTCCCTAAGTAATTTATTATAAGGTCTTATATTTAATCCGCTGCTACTTATCTTAATAGTAAGCTAACTTAAGCCCTTACTAAGTTAGAATATTCTTAAAATGCGGAGCAGAAGGCTCTAAAGGCCCATATTACTACGTCTACTTATCTCCTCCGTCTTAAGAAAGTTCGTAAGAAGGTTTATTTTAAGGAGTAAAAGCTTATAGAATAAGGTTTACTAGAACTTGGCGATAAAAGAACAAATTCTCTTTAATCGGCAAAGGAAACAACTCTAAGTAGTTCAGCAGTCGCTCCTCCTAAGTCCCCCTTAGGTAATTTATTCTTTGGCGATCTTCCCTTATTAATATTACCTAACCTATTCTTTTCCGATACTCCTATACCTTTCCTATAGCGTTCTTTAAATTTTCTAGTGGTTCCTAGGTAATCTCATTATAGCCTATCCACTTAACCTTATACTATGTTTTATTATTAACGTCCTTATAACTAACAATCTTTAAAACTTACTATTTGTCTTCTTCTCGTCCTCTATACGTGTCTGCTTTATAGACTGGTGGCTTAACTTCCCTATATACTAGCTTTAGCATCGCGATATACTGTATAGGGTAGATTTTCATCTTAGCTAGTAGGTTTAACTTAAATATAACCGGTAAAATCCTTTACATAATTTTAAAAGGTCCTAGTCTAATATAGTCTAACTTCTTACTTGGTTATTAACTCTTAAAATTTTTATATAGTAGCCATACTTTATCTCCCTCCTTAAGATCTGGTCCCTCAGATCTCTTAGCGTCGTAGTATTTTTTTATTCTTTACTATACTACCTTAGCTGTTTCCGTAAGGTTCTTATAAAGATTTATTAATATCTCCATTCTTTACTTCGCTATGCTACTTATCTTTTTTGCTTAACGTGGCGATAATAATATTCTTAGCTTATATCCATAGTTTGCCTTAAATGGTAACGTACCTATTCCTTCTTATGGTGTTGCATTATATATAAACTATATAACTGGTAATAATAATACCTAATTATTCTGTGTATAATTAATATAGTGCCTTAGATACTACTCTAGTGTCTAATTTAATCTTTCTATTTAACCGTCTGTCTGCGGATAATATACGGTAAAAGTTGCTGCTTAAACTCCTTATTCCACTAAGAATACCTCCTAGAATACTGCTATAAATCTTAAATCTCTGTCCGATATAATCTTACTTAGTACTTTATATCTTGCGAACACTTCTTTAATATAGATTCTAGCGACATCTTCTACTAATATCTCTTTTATACACGCTATAAAGTATCCCCACTTTATAAGCTTATCTACTATTACTAAAATTACATTATAATCTTATCCGGTAATAGGATCTCTTAATTTTAGCAACTTTATAATAAAGTCCCATGATATAACTTCCTATGGTCTCTCTGGTATTTTAATAGGTTATAGCCCTCCATATAGCTTATACCTCGTTAGTTTATTCCTTTAGCAATCTAAACACTCTCTAGTGACTTTTCTAGCTATTCTCTAGATTCTATTAATAATATACTCCTCTTAAAGTCTTAACACTAAGCCTATGGCCCCATTATATCCTTAAGTTAATCCCCTATAGAAATCTTCTATAAAGTGCTCTGCTATACTTCTTAGGATATACTTTACTTCTTAGTTTTCGTACATATCCGTCTGTAGATCTTCTAGCTATGCTTCTAGAATTCTCTATACCTAAAAGCTTTCCGGTAACTCGTAAATTCTCTTTAATTCTTCCTAAGTTACTATAATTTTTGGATAATTATATCTAATTAACCTATCTGTATCTTTTCACAGTAAAGCCCCTAATAGCTTTTTATCATTTTATAGTTTAGCCTTTTAACTTAACGCGTCGGCCCGCGTGTTATCTATACCCTTAATATACTAAATCTTAAAATGGTATTCTATAAGTATCTCTACCCATCTAACCTGTCTTTAGTTAAGTTCCTTTATTATTAGGAATCCTATTAGGTTTTTATAATCCGTCTTAACTATAAATAGTTTTTCTATACCTTATAAGAATGCTCTCTATTCCTTTAGTACTATAACTATACCTAATAACTCCTTGTTGTAAATGTTATAGTTTAACTCTAGTGGTGTTATCTTCCAACTATAGTATACCACTAGGTGCTATCTATCTGGATGCTTTTATATAAAGTATGCCCCTAGTATAAAGTCTAATACATCTATTTCTACAACCGTCTCTAGACCTAGTTAATAGATCTTAAGAACTAGCTCCTAGGTAAATAACCTCTTAACTTCTTTAAATAGTTCTTATTACTCCTTTCCCCATACCTATAGTTTTTCTTTCTTTATTAACCGCGTAAATAGTTTAATATCTTTTAACCATTGCGCTATAAACCGTCTATAGTAATTGCAAAACCCTAGGAACGATCTTAATTGCGTAACGTTCTCTAGTTCCTACTAATTTACTATAGCCTTAATCTTCTTTAGATCTATACTAAGTTGGCCTAGTTTAATAATAAATCTAACGAAATTAGTCTTCCTAGTAAAGAACTCGCATTTCTCAATTGCTACTAGCATCTGTTCCTCTTATAGTCTCTTTAAGACCTATTTAACGTGTTCTCCATATTCTTCCTTAGTTATTAAGTAGATAATAATATCGTCGAGGTATACTATAACAAATTCATCTAAATATTCTCCTAATATATTGTTAATTTACTTCTAAAACATTACTAGCGCGTTTATAAGCCCGAATTGCATAACTAATAGCTTATACAGTCCTTCTTTTGACCTAAAGGCTGTGACGGCTCGAACCATTGAACAAATGTCTCGACAGAGACTTGAATAAATGCTTGCAAGATAAAGCGAACGAATGCTGTATTACGAAGATATTAAGCTAAGGAGCAAGAGAAGGTGGTGAGGCCACGTCTATATACACATGCCAAGTCTTACGCGAACCCCTGACTAGGTGACGCGCTCCAGCGCCGTCACAAAGGCTGCCTTCTATTCGTCGCCTTCCTTAATTCTAATCTAATAGTACGCCCATCTTAGATCTATCTTTGTAAAGATTTACGTATTACCTATCCTGTCTTAAATTTCGCTAATTAAGGGTAAAGGATACCTATCCTTTCTAGTGATGCTGTTTAACTATCTATAGTTAATATACAGCCTTAGCTTGCCGTTTTTCTTTAGTACGAATAGTACTGGATAACCTACTAATGATTACAATGGTTTAATGTATCCCTTTTATAAGTTTTCCTAAACAAACTCTTTTAATACTCTACCTTCTTCTTTAGTAAGCTTATAGATTAGAAAGAACCTTGGACTCGTTTCTGGTTCTAACTCTATCTTATAGTCCCATACTATATACTCTAACAGCTTTTTACTTTCTAGTGACTATAGTTTCTTACCATATTTGTGGTATCTCTTTAGTATATAGCTTAGCCCTTTTTCTATTTCTTTATAGGTCGCTCCTACTTAGTACTATACTATCTTAGTTTATTATCGCATCTTGCGGCGTTAAGTATCCCTAATATTAACCTGGCCTATAACCTAATTAATCTTTAAATTATATTCTTATAACTAAGGCATTCCTAATACTGCCTTATCATTCCCTAATGGTAATATATCAAAAGACATCTTAATTTATCTCTCTTTAATGGTTATCTAAATAGGTCCTATTTTAAGATTAATAATGCCTCCTCCATAGGCTATCGGATCTCCTAAAATTATTACTAATAAGTAAGGACATTCCTTTTTTCTATACGGTAACCCTATTTTTTTAACTACTACTAGTAAGATATGGTTCCTTATTGCTCCACTATCTATTAATGCCTTAAACTATTAATCTTGCCACTTAACTTGTAAATTTAGGTGTTGTCCTTAAATTCCTTTAAGGGTCTAAGGCTCTACCACTAGCTCCTTCTAGTCCCATGGGCCTCTACTTTTCCCAACTATTAGCTACTAGATCCTATTTATACTTAGTCTAACTTAGGCCAATACTTAATTCGCTTTTTATCTTTAATATGCTATAGATAGGTATTCTCTAGACATTCCCACTATTGTTGTCCATCTAGGCATTCTTCCGTAAGGAATCTTCCTAGTTAAAGCGTTAAGTCCCCTTATTCTTAAACTTCCGTGGGATGCCAGCCGTATATATACTTAGCATTCCTAAACCGTCTCTTATCTGGTGCCTAATATATTCTTATAGGGTATTTCCGGTTTTTTTCTTTTGGGTTTTTGTATATGTCGTATATATCGTCCACGCATATAATCCATACTAGTATATAGTGCGCTAGATGTCTTAGGTTAACTCTTAACTCGTCTTTATCTTTAAGTTTAAACCTCTATTACGTCAATCTAAATATTACTATCTTATTTGCTGGTACCAATATTTGCATTATCTCTCTCTAGTCTACAGCTTGTTTCTTTAGATCCTTTAATATTATAATTAAGGCTCCTTTAATATAGCTTATCTGTCTCTCAAACATTGCTTAATCTAGTATAACTTTTTTGTCTAACTATATATAAAAGTCTTCCTACTTATTATTATGTCGTTGCCTAAACCACTTTCGGTACAGCTTACTAAGTGTGTACAATCTATCCATAAAGAAGTATCTTTTTATTACTGCTTTATAACAGCCTTTGGTGTGTCGTTCTTAGAACCTAGTAGAAATCCCTAAATTCTCCTCTTCTTCCAGTTCCGTAAGCCACTTAGCTCTAGGTATACCTGCCTTTGGCCTATTAGTAACCTTCTATATAGGTGTCTTTTTCCTAAAGCAATCTAGCATTCTTAGCTCTATAGATTGCTTCTACTATACGAAGATTTGTTGTCTAAATTCTTCTATACTTTCTTATAGTCGTCGTCTTTCTAATAGATTCTTAACGTCCTCATACTTTTTAACCAGCGTATTAACTTTTTAATCTTTAGTCTAAACACCTTATTTAACTAGTAAGTCCTCTAGGTCCATATATCTGTCTCCTAGTCTAACTGCTGCCTATATTATAGATTCTTTAATTTATAAAGAAGCTCCTTGCTTCTTACCTATGGGTGTCCTTATTCATACTCCAAATTCTTAGTCCCTTAGATTCTTTAATCCTAAGCTTGCTTCTATCTTAAGCTTAGCTCCCGCCTTAGTCTAACTAGGCGTCTATAGTGTTCTCATCTCGTCTTAAGAGTCTTAAATCTTATCTATCTCGTTTTAAGAGTGTAATACCTATAGGAAACTCTATCCCGAGCTTATTTATATATCTTTAAACTAAGCTACTACTCTACTCCATCGGTTTCTATCCATTATGGGTCCTTAAGCTATTCTTATCCTATCTTCAGAATCTTAGATCTCTTTCATCTCGTCTTAAAAATCTTAAGCCTTTGGCTTTTTACCTTTATCAAGTGGTAAGCTAGTACTAGCAGTCGTCTACTTACTTAATCTCTTTTAGATACTACTCCTGCTATCTTATAAAGCAATAGATGCCGTATCTAATAGTGTTATAATACCCGTTACTAAACCTTGCTCTATAGCGGTCTTAGTCTCTACTTCTATTGCGTTATCGAGGTTTAGATACCCCTAGTTGGTTCCTTTACTATCCTCGTCGCTATTAATTAATAAATACTCCAATTCCATTATTATTGTTGCTAATCGTTGTCCGTATATTACTATAATATCCTAATCTAGCTTATAGAGTTAATCTTATTCTTTATCTAACTCTCTAGTTTCTCTAAGTCCTCTTAACTCTAGCTCTTATAGCTAATAGCTTACGCCATACTTAGCGTCTTTATAAATTCGGCATGCGTTGTTATAACAAAACGTAAAACTTCTAATTAAACATTCTTTTGTTCCTCGCAGTGCACTATTATCCCTCTATACGTATATGTCTTCTACCGGTTAGGTTTCCTTTATTATATAGTAACTCTAACTATCTTTATAATCCCTCGCGAAATAACCCTATTTCCCGCAATTTATATAAGCTCCATCTTTAAACTATTAACTTTACTATAGAGTCCACCTAAACGTCTTCTGCTAATAAGATCCCTAGTTTAGCCTTTGCTCCTTAGTTTTATGATTACTAGATCCTTAACCTCTAGGTTTTTATAGTTTTTTGCTTTATCTCTTATAGGCTTCTTTAGTACCACTTAGGTCCATTAGTTCTGCGCTATACTATAGTTTCTAACTTAGCTTTTGTCATTGCGTACTCTGCGCCCTATATAACTGTAGAACTCTATCCTAACCTCTCTTAGTCTGTTCCCTTTAGAAGATCCTATTGTTAATCTTTATCGCTTAATCTATTAATTCCCTTAGGGTGTCCGTATCTTCTATTAGAATAATTACGTCCTAGACTTTAGCCTTAAGTCCCTGTTTATACTATGCTATAAGCGCCCTATTATTCTACTTAACTTATATAGCTAGCGTTTAGAACTATATTGTGTACTTAATTGCTAAAGTTTATTACGTAATGTCTTAGAGTTTTCTTTCCGCTATAGTTACTGCCTCTAGGTCTCCAAATATTTATATAAGTCGCTCTATAAATCCTTCCTAACTTAAGAATATAAACCGCACCTCTTAATTAGTAGTTATTATTCCATTTGCCTATATTTCTATAAGGTAAGGCTTAAACCATTTAAGCGCTCTTCCTAATAAGAATAATCCTGCGTAAGCTATTCGATCCATAGGTATTACTAGCTTTGCTCCCTCTTACGTAACCTTAAAGTGCATTTGCGTAAGGAATCCCTTAAGTTTAATCTTTCTCCTAAGAATCTTTTAATTAATGGTAACTTAACCTTTGCTATGCCTATCCCGTTAATCCTTTATTTAAGTATCGTATTATTCTCTGTTAACTGGTTAACTATCTCTTATAGTTGTCCAACCGTTATAGGTTGTTGCGAGTTAGTATCTGCTATACTAGTATCGCCTTTAGACCTTAAAGTAGTTGCCGCCGTCAATGGCGTTGTGGTGGCTGCTTTTAGTAGCATGTTATTTAACTTATTAAAACCGTAACTAGGTAGTAATTGTGTAACGGAACCTTGTAGCAAGTACTACAATGGGTTTATTATTAGGCTAGGTGTGTAGGTATTGCAAGTAAGTTAACAACGTAATAATAACTAGTGGAGTGGTTGCCTAACAGATTAACTCTAATTATATTCTAAGAATTACTACAAGGAAAGAACTATCTAGAGTAGGGACTGTGGTCCTTTAAATACACAACCATACTCCTAGGAAACCCTCCTTGTACGTAAGGTACGCATTATACGTAAGTTACATAAGTTCCCTCCGTCCCTCTTGTCCCTTACGTAGCACATTATATAACTCGCTTACTATTCCTCGTCACATGGTTCTACTGGCTCTATACTGGACCGTGCTTGTATTAACCAACTAGCTTCTTCCGACTCCCTTCCTAGTAGTCGTAACATTGTACTTAAAGCGTCCGTAACATAGTAGAGATAATGATACCTTTATATAGGATCTAGATCCTATAGATATTAGTAGAGTTATAGCTAATAAGATAGCCGATATAGGCTTATAGATCTAGCTTGCTTAGCCTTTTCTTCTTTAGCTAGGCGTCTAACGTTATCGCGTACGCCCTATAGCCGTAGGCTCTTAAGTACGCCAGTTACGGTTTTCTTAATTTCCTATTCGCTAGGAAGGTATAGAACCTCTTATATAGCGATTTCCATCCATTGCTTTCCCATGGCGTTTAATCTTAAAGGTAGACTATATAGTTAATAATCTCATTCTATAAGTTATGTGGTAGATTAGCAACGATTCTTATTATTTATACTCTCTTAATAATTACACCCCCTAAGCGTTTAGTGGTACCGTTTTAAGCTTAGGTATATAGCGCTAAAGGCTTAAATATAATCCCTTAAGTCTATAGCTATTTAAGGGTTCTCCTTTTCCCTAGCTTATTGTCTAATCTAATAGTATTAACCTTAAGGTTATACCTCAGACAAATCTATTAGGTAAAATCTTTAAGCACTTATAGTATCTCCTTCTCCTTATTATATGTCGTTATAAAATACGGAAAGGGTCTTTTTAAGAAGGTGTTATAGATAAGTATAACTTATATAAATCCGGTATATGCTTTCTTAAGGTTAGTTTAGTTAATATAGAGGTTAAGATAGGGTTTATTAATCTTTTATTTTAAGAACCTTCGTAAAACCTAACGCTTAATTTTAGTAAGGCTGTAGTGTTAATATTCCGTCATCTTAGGGCCTTAAAGCTTAACTCTTAGGGCGTTAATACCTAAATAATAAAGGCTTATAGGTCCTAGATAACCTAGACGCAGATACTATAGTTATATATTACCTTTTATATTTAGACGACTATTTTTTAATAATACTCTACGCTTTTATTAGCGTAGCAGTCGGCTTATATTAAACGCTAATAGACTTTCTAGTTAGACGTATTTAATAGTCTATTATCCGTAACATTCTTCTATTTAATATAGGATTATATCATCCTTCTAAACTAGAAGATTGTTATCTCCTTTATTGTCCTAATAGTACCCTTATTTTTAAAGTAGATGGAACAACACAAGGTTTATATTAAAGTCTATATAAAAGGCAACGTCCTTAAGACGTAGGATTCCCTTACTCTTATCTAGTTTTGTAACTTATATAGTGATATCGCCGTAGCCTAGTATAGGCACTTCTAAGCTGCTAGCGATGATATATTCGTATTTTAGAGCTTTCCTAAAGTTATAGAAATAAAAGAGGTTATTAAAGATATGGAAAGTAGTTTCTAAGTTAAGAATAGTTAATAGCTTTAGTGGATGGGGTTAACCGGTGTAATACGATTCTAGGAATATTGCATTAGCTTCTCCCTTAATCTTAACTATCTTATAACTCTTCTCATCCTATTATTATTAAGCCTTATCTTCTTATTCTTTAAGTCTAATCTTTATAACTTAGTTAGTAAGATCCTTATTCTTTTCTACCTTCTTTAGCACCCTTTTAATGCGAGTATCTCTGATTATAACTCCTTTGGGTTTCTTATCTTTAAATAAATACTAATAGTCCTATAGGGAATGTCCTTATTTCTCGCACGCTAAGTATATAGGTAGTAGCTTCTTACGGGACATTTCCTTATCTACTAGTGACCTGGCTCTCTTTAAGCGTCTAGTATATGCTAAGGTTCCTTTCCCTAGACCTTTAATAGTATTAGAGTAATCTATTATGGCTTGCTCTGCGAAGTCTGCATTAAAGGTACTCCCTTTTATAATAGTATTGGCTTTCTTTAAGGGTATTCTAAGTCCTTCTTGCAGCTCCTTTGCTACTCTATAGTATTCGGAAGATCTTAACTTCTAAGGGTTATTTAACTCGGTAGTATACTTTATACAGTAGGCGTCACTAAAGGGTTAAACAACTTCTGCTAATTCTTGTAGCTAAATTCTATTAGACATTTAAGGGATCTTATACTTCTCTCCTAGTACTATTATATGTTCCCATTAATCTAACCACTAATTTAATTTTAACAAGTGTTTAAACCCCTTAAGAGCTTCTGTATATTAGTGTTGTACCTTTTTCCTAATAAATAATAAGGTAGGTTCTGTATTCTCCTTTAACTAAGATATCTATTCCTTAACTATAAGAGAAAGGTTAAGTAGTAGCTTCTTCTGAATTAATATTATGGATATAATTTGGGTGCGAATCTTTTAAAGGTGCTCTTCTTGTTTTAGGAAATACTTTATATTCTAGTTATAGTATTATCTACTATTCTTATACGCCCTCTATTAATTCGTTAAGAGCTATATATATAAGGTTGCATTTTTATTAAAATCTATAACTTCTAAATAGGGTGGTTCTTATAGTAGACCTCGTTAAGGTACTTCCTTATTTAGGTTAACATGGGCCCAAATTCATTTATCTATAAGGGCTTATAGTTGCCAGATCTATTGCTCCCAGTCTTCTAGCTTATTAAGGATAATTGTGGTAGACGAACTTAACGTTAGTGGAGTCATTTAACTGATAGGCAGATGGGAATTAAGATGGAATTTGTCGTCAGGATCGTCCTTGTCGCAGGATCGTCCTTGTCGTCAGGATCGTCCTTTAACGATTGAGGTGGAATCTCGTGGAATCTCGTGGAATCTCGTGGAATCTCGTCCTGTGACAATTAAGGTAGGATTTCGATCAGGGTCGTCTTATGACGATAAGGTAGAATTTCTTCAAATGATTAAGTAATAGCTAAATAGCTTCTTATGTCGGCGGACCGGGCTTATAACTGTCAGATAGTTTATATAGAGCTATTCATTAATGAAATGGGTTAATTGATTGATGATCTTGATCGTGTCTTGATCGTTGATTGACCTAGGGTCCCTGGGCTTAGACGAAGATATTTACAATACACGTGACCCGTGCACGTCCCACGCCACAGAGAATATAGATTATCTGACAGCTGCAAAATCACCAGATCCACAGCCAATGCAGAGAGGCGCCGGTTCAAATAGATCACTGTCTCCCATCCTAATCGGCATTCGCGCCTTCAAAACGCTTTCTCACGATGCCTTGCGCTGACGATCGGTTCTCTTATCCTCGCCTTCCAGGACCGAATTGGACCAGAGTTCTTGTTTTGCATCCAGCACAATCGCCTGATGATCCAGAAGCTCCGCCTCCACCCCTTCACTGCTCACTTGAGCCCATCAAGATCGATGCGGATTCAAAGCAGCAGTACGAAGCATTATCGTACGTCTGGGCACTCGGTACATCGTATCATGAAATCCGATGCAGCGGAAAACTTCTCCAAATAGGAGCCAATCTCCATAAAGCCCTTCATCGAATTCGTGATCCAGTTGAAGCAAGAATCCTCTGGGTCGATGCCGTATGTATCAACCAAAGCGATTTAAAGGAGCAGGGTGAGCAAGTAAAACGGATGGATGGGATCTATGCAAATGCTAGGAAGGTTCTCATTTGGATTGGTGAAGAAGTTCGTGATCAAGATGCCGAAGACTGTTTTGAATTGATTCGGCAAACGAATCGCTTTATTGCGACGCAGCTGTCTGTATACGGAAAGCTTGAGCTCATCCCGCCTTTCACCACAGATAACATAGCTTCGGATTTGAAGAGGTGGGATAAGGTAAGCAAACTCATGGAGAGTACTTACTTCACTCGAGTGTGGGTGCTTCAAGAAGTCGGCCTCGCGTCTAAGGCTACAATTTTATACGGCGCAGCTGAACTCAATTGGGCTGAGATTGTGGAGCTGATGCTTTGCATCGCTCTGCGCTCGGACCTCTCTGCAATTACTAGGCCTGTTAATGGTGAGCTCGTTGTTAACACCTTCGAATCCCTCTGGCGTACGTACTCGAACTCACAGTCCTGGAGGACTGAGATGTATGTCACTCGTATGCGTGGTGGACCGGTGGAAGCTCAAGACTTCATTGACATACTCAACAACGGCCGCTTTTTCAATGCTACGAATCCCCGGGATCACGTTTATGCCTTTCTTGGTCATCCAAGTGCTACTGTAGCATCGCCTATGAGTGGGTTAGAATCATTAAGGGCTAAAATACTTGAAGTCGATTACACGAAGAACGTTGATGAAGTGTACCTCGACACTGCCAAGGCCATCATCGCAAGAGACAAGCATCCGTGGACGATGCTGTCTTGCGTTGACCATCCACCAGAAGCGTTGTCTGATATAAGCGATCGGCCGTCCTGGGTACCATACTGGAATGAAGGATGGCGTGTTTATTGGCTTGGCTATCGCAGCGCATGGTATCGAGCAGGAGGACAAGACCAAACCGTATTCAAGGCAACCCCACTACTGGATCAAAGCCTGCAGCTTTCGGGGACGTGTTTTTCCAGGGTTGTTTGGGTTTCGAACGTGCTTGAGACTGACGATCTGAGAGTGGGAAAGCCGGTGGATGGGACCCATCCTATTTCTGCAGCTTGGCAGCAGTTAGTGCAGCATGTGAAGGGAAGAAGGTCGGGAACCTCGCATATCTTCCGAGCGACAGAACACCTTCGTACCTTAGAGGATTCATTTAGTCTCACAATCACTGCCGGAATGGGATCGAACAATAGCCGCGCGGAGAACGATATTGAAAAGCATCGAGCCTTGTACTCGGCGTATCGAAAGGAGGCTGACCAAGCCTTGTTATCCGACCAAAACGGAGGGCATAGTCCAAGCGGCGAGGCAATCCAATTTCAACAGCGTATAATCACTGATAGTCGTCGAGTATTCTTCACTGATGCCGAACAAGTAGGGCTAGGGCACAATCTTATTCAAGACGGGGATGTTTGTGTAGTGTTTCGGGGGGCGATTATACCTTTCATCATCAGACACTCGAGACAGCAAAAACGGTTCAAACTTGTTGGCGAATGCTACATTCAGGGGGTTATGGATGGCCAGATTATCGAGTTAGTGGATCAGGGAATTTTGCAGGAGACAGACATGTACCTAGTATAGTTTCTCCAGGAGTTTTCTGCTTCCAATTCCCATAGATCATTTTCGTCGACACACATGATGTAGATATGTACAAGAATGTAGCTAATACGGCTCGGCCCTCTACCTGCTAGCACTGGCGAACAGCTCAAAGCCTTAGGCTAGTTTTTGTGCTAGAACATATATAGGAGTTGACATATATCTACTAGAAACGTAGCTTAACTATTGGCCAGGCTCTAATACCTTAGAGGATTTCCTGAGGGGAGGTTCGAGAACTAGACAAAACGCCAGACGCAGCTTCCGCACGTGAACAGACTTGCTGATAAGCAAGCAAGCAAGCAAAACACCCCTCTGCTTGCTTGCTTGCTTGTTAGCCTCAAAATTACGTCTACTTGCTTGCTTACTTACTAATTACTTACCAAGACAATAGAATTTAAAGTTCTATAGAAAATCCGCCATGGCTTCGCCTAGTAGCAGTATATTACCCACTAAGCTCCTCTACCAATTAATTGTAGTATAAGGTATAGGCTTATTCGCACGGCTCGGAGGCAGTTTATAAGGCAGACTTGGTAAAGGCAGCGTATATATCGCGATCTTAGCGTAGTGTAGAGGATTAAGAGGTAGTAGAGGAAGGTATAGTAGCTGTTCCTTTATTAGCTATTAGCTTTATATAAATTAATAGACTTACTACCTTCTCTAGCGGCCTTCTTATAACCTATCTTCTTCTAAAAACGCGTGCATTATAGAGCAGCAATTATTATTAGCTGCAGCCTAGATCAACGAGGCTCTAATAGATTACCAGCTTTACTAAATCCTCGCTTATAATCTAAGCTTATAGCTAGTATAGTTAGTATATTAAAGGCGAACTAGGCGAGGCGTAGAAACTTAATCTATATCTACCACTAGTACTTAATTAGATCCTAGGCCAACGGGTATTCCTTTAGTAGAGGATTAAGCAACTTCTACCGCGCGTACTTATCCTTATAGACCATCTAGCTTAGTATTAAGGCACCAGAGTAGGCGTTAATATAACTATTATAACCAGCAAAGGCTCGCACGCGCTTTAGAGGCGGTGCCTCTAGTTCCACTAATAAAGGTAGTAAATAATCTTTATACTAAAGCTAGAGAGTTTAAAAGGTAGCGTTGCCGCTAATAATCTAATTAGGCCTGTCCCTCTACGCGTTTTAGTAGAAGTATTTAAAATAAGGATATAGAAGGACTGCTGCGTAATATACTGGAGTATTATTAAGCTTAAGGTAGTAGTTGTTCAGCTTTACCCAGGCCACATTTAAATTAATTATAAAATAATCCTCTATAGCTTCCTAATTTGGATAGTCCTCTATTATAGCTTTAGTAACGTAATCCTTCTTTTCTTTAAAAACTCTAAGCAGCTAATTAAACGTAGGAATAACCTCCTAAATTACGCTGTGTTTACTAGCCTTGCCTCTACCTTCTACTAAGCTTGTAGCTTCTTTAAGAGGGCTAAGGATCTCTATATATTTATTAATAATTAACCAATTATATGCGTTTAAGCCGCTAACGGCGATATAGCGGCGAGGCTCGGGTACCTTCTTGCCTTTAGATCTAAGTAAGGCTATTTTCTTTTTATACTTTATTATCTAGTACTAAGTAAACAAATTAAGAGGCGCTTAGAGTTCAATAGCTTATTTAAAGGTAGTATAGTAGCTATTCCAATGGGTCTTAATAGGCTTAATAAGCTGCTTAATTTGGAAGCCTTTCTACAGAGGTATATTCTTATTAACTTAATATTACTTAAATAGCTGCATAAGCTAAGGCGTATTAATTAAATTAATAAGGTCACAAAGTGTTCCGAGCAGTCCTTCCTTTCACCACTACTCTAGAAACTCTTCTTCTTTTAGTATATTTGCATCCTTATTTTTAAAAGCTTCTTTATTCTTACTAAATATAAGCTGCTAAGCAACTAAATTTAGGATATAGTAAGCGCAGTAGGCACGCCTATAGGCCTTATTAAAGCTAAATTTAACTACCAGATAATCTAAATAAGTATTATTTATATAGGCGTTGTTAGTAATAAAGTAGCTAAGCTGCTCCTTTGTAATCTTAAACGTATTAAGGACGTTACTAATAACTTCCACGTAGTTAATTCCTAAGTGCTAGCTAAGCTACGTAGGTAGAGCAAGTATATAGTCCACTACACGACCTTCCTTATTAAGGTAATATATATATACGCCAGTAAGAGCAAGCTTACTATTAGGGGTTTGCCAGCCATTAAAGGATATATATAGAAGTAATCTAAAAGTAGCAAGAGTCTTAGTAATAGAGGGGAGGTACGCTTTATAGTCGGCTAGTATATAGTCTACTACCGCTTAATAATTAAGCCAGAGTACGCGCTTAGCCTTAGGATTTGTAATTTATACTATATAGCGGAAAGATAAGGTTTTAAACTCTTATAGCGGGTGGTTATTTTTAGTAAGCTAATTAATAGCTAATTGCTTAAATATAGATGTATTAAAGCCGCCAATAATTGCGTTAGCAGCTTCTTAAGAGACGTATTGGCCTAAAGCCTAAAGTTACTTAAGAACGATATGCCCGCGCTTTTTTAATTCAGATATAATCTCTCTATTTTTATTATATCTATAGCTAGGAGTATTTTTAGCAAGATGCGTTTAAGTAGCAATATTAGCATTTAATATATTATAACGACCAGGACCTCTACAGTTAAGAATTTTATATTAGTAGCAGTACTTATAGATAAAGATAATTTACTCCAGCTTTATATAACTTTAGCACCTATACTCATATTTATAGATAAAGCTAGGCGTCCGCTTTAAGCTATAATAGGGTTTTTAAAGATCCGGAAGTTGTTTCCAGTTAATGCCATTATAATTATTAACATTATTATTATCTGTAAGCTTAGCTTCTAATAATAAGATTATAGGGGTTAAGGGGTTTTCTGCGGCTATCGCGCTTATATTCGCGTTGGTAGGGTCCTATACTATAATAGTAGTAGTAGCTAAGTAAGTTTTATTAAATTAGTAGAGTTAGTGGCGGATAGGGATAGGAAGGTATTTATTATTTACTGTAAGCTACGTAAGACTTTTAGTCGGCACGGAAAAACGTTTTAAATAGGCTTAGCGGTTACCCAAAAGGGCATGTTTACACTATTTGCATTACCTCGGCCACTTTAAAAACACTAAAGGTCTATTACCAACTACCGCTACTACTAAATTAACTATATATAAGTAATAAACAAGCAAGCAAGCAAGCAAACCCCCCCTTTGCTTACTTAATTGCCCAAAATAAGGCCTCTTGCTTGCTTACTTACTTACTGCCAAGATAAGCAAGCAAGCAAGCAAGCAGGGTTTTGCTTGCTTATCAGCAAGTCTGCACGTGAAGTCCATATTTGGGCGCGAACCGGCTGACGAAGGATTGCTAGACGACTAGGCACAAGTACTGATTAACGCTGCATAGTATATGTAGATGAGAGGAGGCTACAAAGCGGCTAAGAGTATAGGAATAAGAGCAATGAGGATTAGGGAGAGGATAGAAGGGCGTAAAGATCTTCGTACATTAGCGAGCATTAGCATCGTGGCGTTGGTGCTTTAACTCTTATTCAATACTATCGATTAGATAATTATACGTTCTGGTTAGACTAACCTCTTATAAAAGCGTTTAAGAGCTTATTGGCATCGTTACAGTATAAACCGAATTTTTTAAAAATTAAATTTTATATATTTCTATAAGCTATACCTTAACTATAATAGCTATATTATCCTTAAAAACTAGTTAGTACGATATTTAATTATAACGATATATTCTATATTACGATTTACACCCTTTAAATAAAGCCTTTTTGGTGTAATATTACGATATTCTAACTTCTAATAATATCGTTAAGCCTCCCCTACTAAAATCGGTATAACCAGTAGAGATTTTATATAGGAGGGTGTTACGGACCTTATATTAGCAGTAGTATGACTACTGTCGAACCTGGTGCCGATTGCTACTACATTGGGGTTAGATCAGGGTGCCTATAACTCATCGATTTCATATATATATAGTCTCTTTTCCTCATAGATCAATCTACACACGAGTTCTCTAGATCGACAACTACTTAGGGAGGACATAAACGGACTAGTGGTGGAAGCGCGGGAGGCGCTGGAACCAGTTAAACCATGGGACGAGGGGTAGCCGAGTCATATAACGGATCATAGAACCAGTTCGGAACTTGGAAACGCGGGAACGTGGAAACGCGAGACGTACCGACGTATCGACGTACTAACGCACTAACGCACTTAGTATATTTCTTAGGAGTTAGGTTATATATTTAAAGGACTATAGTCCCTACTTTAAATAGTTCTCTCTTTGTAATAAATCTTAGAATATAATTAGAGTTAATTTAGTAGGTACTTACTCTATAATTAGATCTTATTATTATATTTACCTATATACCTAGCCTATTAATAAGTCTACTATAGTATTTACTATAAGGCTTTATTATATATTTACTACTAAGGCTATAGTAGCATAATAGTTAATAAGATATTACCTAAAATAGTACCTATAACTATACTAAGAGAACTAACCCTAAGGTCTTAAAGAGATATAAATATAGGTAAAAGTAGTAACTTATAAATAGTTATAATAGACTAAGTTAATATTAGCTAAATAGGTTTTAAAAGGAAATTTAATAACTTTAGAATAATAAAAATAAAGATACTATTAATTAGGCAATTTATAGGAGAAAGATTAAAGCTTAAAGGGTTCCTTATATAGATAATGTCACGACGACTCAGTCAATCGAGGCACGAGCGCCGTAAAGAACGTATGCAAGCCTGTACAATTGGTAGTCTATGGACTCGGATATCAAGATGAGGAGAAGAAGAAGATGGCGGTGAGGACACGTCTATATACAAGGGGGAGCCAAGCCTTTAGCCGAACCCTAACTAAGCCCCCTATCCAAGTTACGCATCAGGGCCGTAACAGATAAAATTTAAAATATAGTATAAAGAAACCAAGCTATCTACCCTAACTAATTAAATAGCGTATATAGGATTGTTCTTAATAGGTTAGGTATTAGAATAGTTTAAACCCTATCTTATAGAGATATAAACTAATAGCTTAGCTACGACTAATCTAGGAGTTTAATATATATATTTAATATAAAATAGATTTATAGAAAGATTTATAGATTAATTATATATAGAGGGCTTTATAAAAATCGGCCTTTATACTTCTATATAGTAGAGCCTAAAAACCTAGTAGATAGCTATTAGTGTAACGAAGCGCTATAGGGAATACTATGGTGAACTTATTAATGGGCTAGGTATAAAGGTGCGTTTTAAAAGTCTTTGCCGCTAAGCTAGCATACCGCTAAGGCAGAATAACAATATTCTACTGGTAGAATTCTACTACATTACTAAGCGTTCTACTAAGTTTGTTTTCAACAGCTTAATTCCGCAGCTTTTAAGGGTTTTTTTTAATATTCTAAATAGTTACTAAAAGATCTACTGCTAAACGTTCTGTCGGCGGCTATAATTCAGCTATAAGGGCTTAAACTATGGCTCTTAGAGCTTATGGAATCTTAGCTGCCGAAATTGCAAAAATAATATAAATTTCCGAACGAACTATACGAGACATATATCGCCGTGCAGTCGATTAAGGCTTTAATCTAAAATCTCCTCTCGCTTATAGTGCCTACGTAGACGGTAGGCAGCTAGGAGAGATCTTAAGCAGGGGAGGATTTAGGCTTGGATTAAGCGGATTATTAGGTCTATCTAGAAGGTTACTAAGCTTAAAGGAGGTAATAAGTTTGGGGGGGGGGGGGTGCTATAGAGGCACTAAGACGCTTAAAAGTACCTAAAGCGGGAGAGAACGAATGGGAGGATATTTAGATTTAGAAGGCAGTAAGCTAAGGCAGTTAATTTCTTAGCGGCAACGACTTTTAAAACGCACCTCCGTATATAGGTAAATAAATAAATAAAACTATATATAGAGTAAGTGCCTAATAGATTATTTAGATATACCTTTATAAGCTAAGGGTATTTAAAGATAAGGTTATAATCTATAAAGTTAACCGCCTAGAAAGGTTGCGGGCTGACTACCTTAGTGTAGTTATATATATTAGCTATTAATACTATAAGGTTATAGGCACTATATATTTTAATCTAATATTTTTCTAAAAAGCCTATAATAGGTTTTTACTACCTTAGCAATAGAATAAGTTTATACTTTTATACTAAATTATATTATATAAGATTAATTTCGGCGCTGCTGTTATATAGTGCTTAGAACCAATATATCTCGCCTATAGGGAAATTTTCTTTTAGTTTCTTAGAGTATTCTAATAAGGGTAATAAATATATATTAGGTTAACCCTAGAAGTCTTTTACGCAACTTAAAGCTCCTAACTTTAACTATTCTAGAGTTCTTTTTAAAAACGGCTTCTTTAAAGCTTAGGTCTGCCCTATATTACTATTAAAATACCTATACTTCTAGTTACCCCCTAACTTTTTACTAGAAGAGGTTTAGTTCCTTACCATATCCTTAGCGTTTAAAACCGCTTATTTAAAATTAGTATATATAGTAATCCGCAATAGGGCTCCTATGCGCTTTATTTTATTATAAATTACTAGCTTAATTTTAGCCTAGATAAATTCAATCCATTCCTTTTTATAAATGCTATTATCCTTATTTTTAAAGGGCTCTAAATCTATTTATTAAGTATAAGTTTCTATAAAGTTTATAAACTGGTAGAAGTCTTAACGGTCTAGCTATATACTATTTTAGAATTATTCTACGTTATTATATTATATAATATACGGATCTTAGGTTTAACCCTTTAGGAAAGTCTACAGCTATAGCTATATAGTAATTTACTCTTAATTAAGTTAATTAAGCGCGATTTAGTTCAGCAATTAGTCTTTAATTTTACTAATAATCTATTATATACGTTCTTTAGTATTATTTTATATTATTAGTATTTTAAAGAAGTTATCTACCTTATAAGCCTAATTGTTTAAATATTAGGCATTAGGTCTATAGTTTAGTTTTAAACTACTAGAGGCCTTAACTAGTTAGTTTATATCCTTTTTCTATTTATTATATAGATACCTCTCTAAGTCTTTTATACCTTTTTAGGTAAGTGCTAAATAACCTCTAAAAAGCCCTTAGCCTTAGCTAGGTTATAAAAGAATTTATCTTATCTAGGTTAAACCCTACTAGATTTAGATTTACCCTTAAGGATTCTAATATATTTATTAGTGGCTTCCTCCCGCATAGCTTCTAAGAGCCTTATAATGGCTTCCTAATATCCTTTTTAAAGGAGATTAGTATAGGGCTCTTAACTTTCTAAACTTAGGCTTGGTGTAAGGGTTATTTTAACCCTTATATAAGTGCACGCCTAGGAGCTCTTAAGGGCTGCCAAGGCTAGCCTTCGGCTAGCCCTTAGCACCTCTTTATAAGCTCCTCGGACTTACAGCCCTCCTGTCCTTATTAGTTCGTCTCTATACTTAGGCTATTACCTACCCTTATTACTATATTGTTCTCTTCTATTAACTCTCCCTTATAACTTATACTTAGCTTACCTGCTCCCTATTATATATCTAGGTAATATACCTTATATTTAGGGAAGCTCTAGCTATAAAGGTAGTATTAATACTAGTAATAAGTATAGGTTTCTTAATAAGCCTTAAGTCTTAAGTTAAGTTAAATTACTTAAAAAAGTAGACCTGCTTAGCTTATAAGCAGTCTATATTCCGCTACTATACTAATTATAGGCCGGTAGTCTTCTGTAAGGGTTCTAATTAGGTCCCTAATTAAATATATTAGTATATTTCTCTAGCATTTTTAGCTTAAAAGAAGATCTTAAAGTTACCTCTAGTATATAATCTTTTAATTAGCCTAAGTAGGGCTAGAGGGGTTTTAGCTACTTTTTAGTAGCATTATAGCTATTATAAAGGCTATTTATGTTTTCTTTAGCGTTGCTAGTAACTATAGGTATATAAAAGTCTTTAAACTTTTAATATATTTAAGTACTAGGGCTTATCTAGCCGTCTTACCTAGAGGTTTATATTATTGTAATCTCTTACTATAGAAGGTGCCTTTCTACTTTAAGGCGATAGATTTCTATTAGGTATCCGTAGAGTTTCTATTTAGGTTATTATAAAATTTTAAGGGAGGAATAGTAGATATAAATAAAAGATATAAATTAATTATCTAGTCCTTAAAGCTAGCTACTTTTTTAAAAAGTAGTATATAGGATTTAAATATAAGGGAACTTTGTAGATAGGAGGCTATAAGACATAATTATAAAAATAAGATAGATTATAGAGGGGATAAATCTTTAAGGAGGTAAGGCCTTTAGGATTATAGAGACTATATACTATAGGTACGTGCCTTTAGTATATAACTAATAGCTATTTAAAGGGTGTCTAGGGGTTGGCCTAAGGGCATCCTAAGGTAACTATAATAATATCCCTTACAAATACGGAGCATTAATATACTAGGAAGGTTCTATAATTACCTATACAATCGTCTCTATAAATATCTCTGTAATCAATCGCCTGTATAAATGTCTATATATTTATACATAGCTCTATATTAAGCTCTATATTAAGCTCTACTATGTCCTATATAAGGCTCTACCCCTAGTAGTAGTAGAGGCACTTTAGGCTAAGGGAGGATATTTCTAAAAAAAGGACCTAACTATAGTACCTACTAGGTATTGTAATAGCTTTAAGCAGTAGATATCTATATATCTATATAGTTTTATTTATATTAGCAGACTATTTAATAAGATATAATATATGCTTATACTTTTAATAACGCGTTTTTTTAACTCTAATAAAATTAATATTAGGGCTAAGCAATAGCTATATAATAAAATCTATACCTTTTAAAAGTCCTAAGTCTTAAAAGTATTGTATTAACTTTTAGTAATAATAACGTATTATATAAATAAATAAATTAGATATCTTAGACGTGATTTTGCAATTTAGAAAACGGTGTAGGTTATTCTAACACTAGCTAAAAAAATCACGTTAAAGCTTGCTAAGGTAAGCTGACAGCTCGCTGTCGTGGCGGTAAGATTTAATAATAAGTTAAAGCTTTTGGTAGAAGTTAAGGATATTTAAATCTTTAGCTAAAATCTAGTTAGTGTTACGGCACCGTAACGGATCTAGTCAGGGGGCTCGCTTGAGCCTTGGCATATGTATATAGACGTGTCCTTTTCCACCTTCTGCTCCTCATCTTGATATCCGGGTCCATAGACATTCCAATTGTACAGGCTTGCATACGTTCTAAACGGCGCTCGTGCCTCGATTGACTGAGTCGCTGTGACAGTTAGTTAATTATACGCTAAGCAATAAGAAGCCTATGGAAATCTCTCGCTTAGCCATAGTAAATAAAAAATTCCCCTAATATTCCTATTACGCGCTATAACCCATTCTCCGTACTACCTATATAAAATGCAATATATATTACATTTTACGTATTAGCTAGGCAGTAGAGCTTCTTCCTCTACTTCTTTCTTATTAAATTTACAATCTACACTAAGCGGCATGTAGATGTTAGCGACTTAGTTAATTAAGGCATAAGCACAGTATAAGGAACGCGCAAGCCTATACGATTAGATTGTCTATAAACGAGAATCTAAAGCTAGGGAAAGAAAAGGAGAAAAAGAGTAGCGCCGCTTAATGTTTTATAAGAACTTTACGTTACATAACTACAATATACAGAAATTTGTAGCAACTTGCTAGTATAAAGTTCTGCTAAGTTCTGCTAACTAAGTTCTGCCATTTTCTGCTAGTGCCGTAACATTACCCCCCCCCCCCCCCCTCTTAGCAAAGCCTGCCCTTAGGCTTTATATATCTATATTACTCCTATAGGGTATTTTTATCTTTATATTCTTCCAGTAGCCTATTATTTTTACTATACTAGCACTCTATTTACTTGTTTAGGTACTTTAAGGGTCCTAGTTTATTAGGGTAACAGCTATAAAATTCTTAAAGCTTATAGGGACTGCTAATAAAGTTCTATATAGGGTACTAAGTAGGATCTAGGTTATAGTCTTTCCAACTAATATAGTATTTTAGCGTTCTCCTTACTAGTTTATAGGCTAGTATTTCTTTAATTTCCTATTCATTGTCGCCATTGACTTAAATCGGTAGGGAGGGTTCGTTTTTTTATCTGGGTAATAGGTTATCCGCGGCTTTATATAACTTATCCGGTGAGAAAATAGGGTAAACCTTTATTAAATCTGGGAGTTTTACCTTATATAAGTTACTCCTCTTTTTAAGGACCTTATATGGTCCTACTATTTAATAGTCTAGCTTATAGCTAGGTCGTCCCGTCTTTTAGTTCTTTATTATAACCTAGACCATATTACCTATGGTAAAGTTAGGCTTACGCCTATGCTTATTTATCTACTATTTTATTAATTTCTAGGCCTTTTCTAAATTTGCGTAGGCTACTATTTAGGCTTCTTCTAAGCGTTTAGTGTACTACTAGGCTTCTTTATAAGATAGTTTTTTTTATATATAGTCTAGGGTCCTTTTAATCTTTTTTAGTTAAAGCTAGTATAGGGTAAATAACCTATTTCTAGTTAAATAGGGGCAAATTAAGTGGAGTTATAGGGTAGAGTCGCCTAGATATAGTCTATAAGGGGTAGTAGTTTAGCCTAGTTATTTTAGAAGTAGTTAATAAAGGGCCGGAGCCTCTAATCTAGGTATTGGTTTATAACCTCCGTCTAACCGTTTATTTAGGGGTAATATACCGTAAAAAGCTTTAGCTTAATGCCTAGGATCTAGGTAAACTCGTTTTATATTACGGAACCCTACTATAAGGGCCTCCATAGGAGAGCCCCGTGCTCTTACATACACCTTACGTACAGCTTATGTTAGCTACGCGTAGGTATATCACCTCCTTACGCCCTTGACTCTTATAATTGATTGCGTAACGTCTTATAGACTCCTTAAATACATACGCTCTATAGCTACTACCCCCGTCCTATAACATTACGTTGCGCCTTTTTACTATTAACGCTTAGCCTATAACTAATTCTACGTCTCTATAATACTGCAGGCGCTGCTAAAAGTAGCGTATTTATAAGTTACCTTACTCTATACTTCTAAGGGACCTATAATAGTAAGATAATATTTCTTATTAGCTACTATATTAAACCTAAAAAACAACCTAATACCTATACTTAACCTATAACGCCAATTAATCCTAGGAGAATTTAATTTATTAGCCCTAGCCTTAACCCCTAAGGAGGTGGACACTAATTATTTTTTATTTTTTATTAACTATATAACTATAGATAAGTAAGCGGAAGGGCTATTACCTATTAAAATTAAAATATAAGACGCCAAGACGTTTATAAAAATAGTAGTATAAAAACCTAATAAATACTACCGCCTTTTATAGAATTGCTACCTAAAGCTTATATAAGCTAAGATATATACTACCTAAAATTACAATATTATCTAAGACCTATAAGCTTATAAGGCGCTCGCCAATAATACATATTAAGAAACTAAAGATAACCTCCGCGTATCTAAACGCGATATCTAATAGTTAAAGAAAGCTAAGATTATAATTATTGCTATAGTTACTAAAAAGGAGGGTATAATTAAATACCTATAATCTTAGCTTAATGAGTATATTTATAAAGACGTTAGACACCTCTTTATTATATATAACGCCACCTAAGTCTTTATACCCCTAGTAACCTTACCTACTTAACACTTAATAGAAGATTAGTGCTAAGTAGCTTTACCTAACAGAAACCCCTACTAGAGTAGTAATAATAAAAGCCATAATAATTGAACCTAAGCTATTACCGTAGGGTCTAATATATATTACCCTAATCCCTTAGTCTTTTAGGGAGACTATAAGAAATACAGCTACTAGAAGATATAAATCCGTAAAAAACTAACCTAGAGTACCTACCTTTTTCTTACGGAAGATACTGTTACGGCACCCGTAACGGATCTGGTCAGGGGCTCGCTTAAGACTTAGCGTACACATATAGACGTCCTTTCCTCTACCTTTTGCTTCTTAGCTTAATATCCTCGTTAATAGACAATCCAATTGTACAGGCTTGTATACGTTCTTTACGGCGCTCGTGCCTTGATTGACTAAGTCCCGTAACAGATACTAAGATTGGCTATATTATTAGGCGAATAAAAGGTATACTATTTAATAGACTCTTCGCCTAATAGGAGACTAATAGCCCCTAAAAGTAGCAGTCCTACTAAAAAGTCCTTAATAATCTTAACCTAATATACCGCGACTATAACCTATTAGCCACTAGCCAAGCTAAACTATATACCCTAAAGATAAGCCCTACTAAATTATTTAATAAGTTTTATATTAAATTCTAGGAATATACCGGAGCCCTTACCTAAGATAATATTAAAGACTAAAAAAATCTCCTTAAAAAAGTTACTTATTACCTTAGTTACGCAGCCGCTAGCTATAACTATAATAACGTTTATAATATGGTAGCAGCCCTATAAAAGATTAAACAATAACTAAATTAGATTGCTACTGCTAATTCTTACCTAAAGACCTCTCTATAGAAGCCTTCTGGGCCTACTAAACCTATATATACTAAGCCACTAACGCCTATTACCTTAAGTACTACTAAAGCTAATATTAACCTCTCTATACTAACCTTTCCGTAAAAACTCCTAGATAGAAAGCATAAGCTACTTTAAAAACTAAGACGCTACTATAAATACCATTAAAAAGGCTTTTATTGTAATAACCTAAACTGCCTAATAGCTAGGTTTAGTAGCCGCTGCCTAATACCTAACCTAATACCCTAAATACTAAATACGTCGCTATATGCCACTACTATATAAGATAAAGACGTAGTAATAGTAGTAGAATTAGATATAAAAGCGGAAAACGCTAAGTCCTAGCCCTAAGTCGCGGGTTAGGACGCCCTAATAATAAAGGGATCTATATATTAGCCTACTTAATAAATAACTTAGTAAAGATAAACGGACGGAAATAGATAGTTTTACTTATAATAGGAACTACTACTAAAAAATAATATAAAAGCTGTTTTATAATTAACTGCGGAGCTACTAACTAATTTATAGATATTTAACTTATACGTACTTATAACCTATTTACCTTACCCCTTACTAAAGCCCGCGCCCTATAACTTGCTAACAGTAGTTATACCATATAAAAGATTACCTATATAGTATAACTTTACTTAGATATAAATAGGCACCAGAAAGAGCTTTAGGCCTATATTATACTACTTACTAACTACTCTATTATCCTTAGAATAAGCTAGCTTAAATAATATAACCCTACTATTAACTAAGTGTTACGGAACCCTACCGTAGGGGCCTCTATAGGAGAGCCCTATGCCCTTACGTATACCTCGCGTATAGCTTATATTAGCTACGCGTAGGTATATTACCTCCTTACGCCCTTAACCCTTATAATTAATCGCGCAACGTCTTATAGACTCCTTAAATATATACGCTCTATAGCCACTGCCCTCGTTCTATAACATTACGTTACGCCTTTTTACTACTAACATTTAGCCTATAACCAATTTTACGTCTTTGTAATACTATAGGCGCTGCTAAAAGTAGCGTATCTATAAATTACCTCACTTTATACTTCTAAGGAACCCATAATAGTAAGACAATATTTCTTATTAGCTATTATATTAAACCTAAAGAACAATCTAATATCTATACTTAACCCACAACGCCAATTAATTCTAGGAGAATTTAATTTATTAGCCTTAGCCTTAACTCCTAAGGAGATAGACACCAATAATATCTTATCTTTTATTAACTATATAACTACGGATAAGCAAATAGAAGGGCTACTATCTATTAAAATTAAAATATAAGACGCTAAGACGTTTGTAAAAATGGTAGCATAAGACCCTAATAAATACTACCACCTTTTATAGAACTACTACCTAAAGCTTATATAAGCTAAGATGCGTACTGCCTAAGATTACAATATTATTTAAGACCTATAAGCTTATAAGGCGCTCGCCGATAATATACGTTAAGAAACTAAAGATAACCTCTATATATCTAAACGCGACGTCTAACAGTTAAAAAAGAATAAGATTATACTAATTACTACAGTTACTAAAAAAGAAGGCATAATTAAATACCTATAATCTTAGCTTAATAAGTATATTTATAACAACACTAGATACCTTTTTACTATATATAACGCCACCTAAGTCTTTACGCCCCTAGCAACTTTACCTACTTAACGCTTAACGGAGGGTTAGCGCTAAGTAGCTTTACCTAATAGAAACCCCTACTAAAGTAGCAATAATAAAAGCTATAATAATTAGACCTAAACTGCCACTATAGGGTCTAATACACGCTATTTTAATCCCCTAGTCTTTTAAGGAGACCGTAAGGAATATAGCTACTAGAAGATATAAATCCGCGAGAAACTAACTTAGAGCGCCTGCCTTTTTTCTACAGAAGATACTAAGATTAGCTATATTATTAGGTAAATAAAGGGTATACTATTTAATAGACTCTTCGCCTAATAGGAGACTAGTAGCCCCTAAAAGTAGTAGTTTTACTAAGAAGTCCTTAATAATCTTAACCTAATATACTATAATTATAACCTACTAGCCACCAACTAAGCTAAACTACGTGCCCTAAAGATAAGCCCTACTAAATTATTTAATAAGTTCTATGTTAAATTCTAGAAATATACTAGAGCCCTTACCTAAGATAATACTAAAGACTAGAAGGATCTCCTTAAAAAAGTTACTTATCGCCTTAGTTATATAGCCGCTAGCTATAACTATAATAATATTTATAAAATAGTAGCAGCTATATAGAAGATTAAACAATAACTAAATTAGATTGCTGCTACTAACTTTTACTTAAAGACCTCTCTATAAAAGCCCTCTGGGCCTACTAAACCTATATATACTAAGCCACTAACGCCTACTACCTTAAGTACTACTAGAGCTAATATTAACCTCTCTATACTAAC
>Ga0307515_10004338_pt1 | contig 29416 bp, 17 predicted proteins | sample 17_EM_MG_FD_194513 | JGI IMG/M metagenome (GOLD analysis project Ga0307515, IMG submission 194513) | Populus trichocarpa ectomycorrhiza microbial communities from riparian zone in the Pacific Northwest, United States - 17_EM | ecosystem: Host-associated > Plants > Roots > Unclassified | place... | reverse complement strand
AATTTGTTTTTTTTTTGTAATTTATTCCTCGAGGTTCCTTGAATGTTTGGATTTGGTATCTAAGAATGAATTATTGCAATTTGCCTCAATTAATTAAAGTCTATTTATTTAGGGGGCAAACCCCCCCCCAAGGGAAAGCAATCCAATGCAGTGTCAAGTGCGCTGCTGCAAGGTCATTCTTTTTTTTTTCCTTGCAAATGGAAATTTACATCTTTATTTCCTTGTAGCTGCTCTCTCGCTTCGAGGGTAGAAAATGACAAATCCAAACAAACTTCCTTAAAATTTAAGTAGCACAAAATAATAACGAGGCTTGAAAATGGGTGTTTTTTCTAGTTTGAATATTTTATTTTTGAAAACAGCATGGTCAATTTTTCTTTCAAAAAATAATATTCTGGTAGGAAAATCGCGATTTCTATACATGATATTATAAAATACCACACTTGAAATCTACTGTTTTTATCATGCTATTTTTAATTTTTTCTTTGCCTGTGTTAGTTTTCATTTTTTTAAATGTGTTAATTTAAAAACAAATTCCTTGAAAATCCATTGATCTTTATAAAAATGTTCCGAAAGAAACATATAAATGGGTGTTTTTGATATGCCGTAATGATTGTTTTTTAAAAATATATTAAATAATATTTTTAAAATTTTAAAATATATTTTTAAAAATAATGTATCAAAATAATAAAAAACATAAAATTTTTTAATTTTTTTTAAATATAATTGGACCACAAAAATAAATATAAAGGAGCCTAAATGTGTATCTGGAATTATTGTATTTTTTAGTTTGTTTTCTTTATAAACGTATTAAAATTATGAAATTTTATTTTAATAAAATCAATTTAATATTTTTTTAAATAAAAACAAGAAAGAAAGTCAAATTACAAGAAAGACCGTGACTACTTTATTAAAAGCCACGGCCCTTACCCCAAGCAACAACTTATCAAAGCAATCTCGGATTCCTCACCCTCTCTCTTTCCATCTCTTCCTCCCCGTGTTTTCGCTGAAGGTGCGAAGAAACCTCCAGAACACTTTCTCCTCACTCTCTCTCTCCAAAATCACTAACTCTCTCTCTCTCTCACTCTCTATAATCAGGTAATTAATCTGTTTGGTGTTTTTGTTTGATTAATTAAAATCCTCTTAGTCTCCGATTCCGTCTACAAGCCCGGTTCATTTATCTCCCTCTTTATTCTCCTAGCTTCCCTGAAATGGTCTTGCTTTTCTTTTTCCGATTTTGGATCTGAACATGTCTGGAAACTGAGTATAGATTATCCAATCAAATGCTAAAAAAAAATCGTTTAAAGGAGATTTGTTGTTTTTTTATTTAATTTATAAATGATTAATTTATTTGTTGATTTGAAAAGTGAAATATTTGAATCTTTGCCAATATCTTATTTAAATTGTAATTAATTCACAGTTTTTTTCTTTTCACCTTATAATCCGCTGTGTCTGTTTTATTAGTGGTAGTTGGTCATTGATGATTGTGAATTTAGGTCAACTTTGTTCGATTTTAGGTCTCAAATTATTATTGTGTAATTCACAGTCTCATTGAATGAGTTGGGCTTTCGGTTACTTTGATTGGCTGCTTTGTTAGTTATTATTTGTGCTAAGGAAATAGCTTGTTTTATTTTTTTAGATCTGGATATTAAGGACAGTATTAAGATGAGAGTGAGTTTTAGCTATCTAGATTATTTAGATTATGAAATTGTTACTGGATACTTATTGCTGATAATTCAACCATAATTTGGATCTAGTCCGTTGAATTTTTTCCAAGATCAGAAGTTTATTTCCTCTTGGTCTTTCTTTGTTTATGGAGTTTTGTTTTGGACTGATTAAGGATTGTGTTGTGTTGTCTGCAGGTGCTAACTACCATTGGCAATAACCTTGCTTGGTTGGTGCTAAAAGACTCAAGAAGTTGACTGATTTAGTTATTTAAAAGAATAAACTTGCAAACTTGATTTAAGTAATTATTGAGGTTGGGTTTGAAGGCACCTCAGGTCACGTTGCTGGGGGATTAATCCGCGAATCATTTTTGTTAAGGTATCGTGAAGGGTTGTGCACGTGCAAACTTTGGAGTGATGCCGGTGTCAGGAAATGAAGAGGTGTTTATTTTCTTTTCGAGTTACTGTTAACTAAGATTAGAGAACATTTAAAATGTTTTTCCTCTGAATATTGATTCATTAATCTTTTATTGGCAGACTGGGGTTAAACCCCATGCCCAGCAGTCTAGTCTTAACATTGCAGGTGTTCCTATCAAGAAAAGGAGGTTCATCTGGCCTCCTTCGCCTCCACCAGAAGAACAATCTGTGCCACTGTTGGGAAATGATTCTGCACAGAAAGAACCTGGCAGCACATCTAAGGAGTCAAGTCCTTCCAATTCTAGTGTTGCAGCGAGTTCTGATTTATCTGATCCATTCAAGAATTCTGTAGCTGAAGAAAATAAGAACAGGTTGGACAGCATTGTGCAAATGAATGCTGAGAACTGCTCAGGAGTTAAAGTTGTAGCACAGAACCTTGCAACCCATTCTGATTCTTTGGCTAAGTTTGGCAAACAAGAGAAGCCCGTGGTGGAAGAAAAGTCTGCCAACACATTGTTGATTTCAGCGAAAACTGAGTTGAATTTAGAATCCAATAAAGGTCCTGGACTCAATGTTGGTAAAGAGATATGCGGCCAACAAATATTGGAAGGAAAGTGTAAATCAGAGATGCCTATAGCTTCAGTAACTTCTCAGTTTTCTTTAGGTTTAAAGGAACACGATGTTTCATCTTTGGAATGTTATAGCAATGATGGTAGTCAAATTAATGAAAATGTAGGAGCTGTTTCATTGAATTTGTCTTTAAGCGAGGGTGAGACTGGTGTTCTGCACAAAATGGACAATATTCTTGCTACCGACAGCACTGATGTTTTTGCTAACAGATCGAACTGGGATTTGAATACTACTATGGATACATGGGATGGTTCTTCTAGTGATGAACATGCTGCTCAAGAAACTGCTGATGGGTGGAACAGAGTTGGTGTCAAATGTGATATTACTACTGGAATAGTTGGAGCTGGTATGTCTAATGGAAGGCAACTCCTTGATAGCAGTGAGTGCAAATCTAGTTTCCCCCAAACATTTTCTGATTGTGCCAGGGAGTATACATCTGAGGATTCTCTTCATCTTCGTCTCAGTCCATCCTTTCCTTCTTTTAACTTAAGCCAGGAGCATTCCAGTTCTTCTGCTAATAAAGAAAGCTGCATTATTCCTAACATTAGCTTGCCTGGAAGCTTGTTGTCAGCAGGCAATGCAACCGTGGCTAACTGTAGGGGCATAAAATCAGAACCATTTGATGGGAGCCTCAAACATGATCTTAGAGGAGCCAAAGTCAATCCATTTGATTTTTTTGTTAAGCGCGAGTTAGTAGAGAAGGGTAGTCTAGAAACCTCGAAGTCGTCAGCTTCTGGTTCTTTGAAATTAGTTGGTCATGGATTCATAAAACCAGAACCATTTCATGATGGCAAACCAGAAACACCCAGGATGGTAGGTGGGGGGTCAATCCAACCTGATAAACAGGTGCTACAAAGTCAGGATACTGGAGAGCAATCTCCTTGTTCAGCAAGTAAAATCGTGCTGCAAGTTCAGGATACTACAGGACAACCTTCATGTTCAACAGATAACCAGGTGAGGGAAGGTCAAGATATCTTAGCAAAACCTACTTCTTCAACAGATTTGTTTATAAGTGGCAATGCATCAGACCGATTAGAGTATACCACATGTGTTGAAGGTGCCCTTCTTAGGAACGCTATGCCAAAGGAAGCACCTGAAAGTGCTGGGCAGGTTTCTTCAGAAATGGTTTCTATGCCTGTAGGTCACAGTGGTGAGGAATTAGATGCTTCTGTTAAGATAGATACTGCAATTACTATGGACAGAAATGGTGATGCCCCGGAGCAGTGTGAACTGAAAATTACAGAGGAAGTCCCTGCAGGTTCACATGGAAATGGTGAGGCTTCTGTAACCGATGAGGAAAAGATTAACTTGTCTGGTGATATGATAGAAGAAGATTCTTATGGCTCTGGCTATGAGTCCGATGGTAATACTATGTCTATGGATATAGATGAAGAGCAGCGAGAACACAAGTATGAAGATGGCGAGGTCCAAGACCCGCATCTGCAAGCTGCGGAAGAGTGTCAGAAATGTGAGGAAAAAGATGTTAGTCATGGTAATTCTGAACATGAAAAGGCAAACTCTGGACTTGCTGGTGATGATCATTATATTTCATCCCTTGTTGAGGAAAATGATTCTAAAATAGAACTTTCTGAAAACAATGAAGTTACTGTGAAAGAATGCATCACCAGAACCATTGAAGATGCTGATAATGCTTCTGTGAAAGAATCACCAACAGTTGAGATGTCAACTTGTGGGGCAGAGCAAGAGAGGGAAACCACAATCATTCAAAGAAAATCACTTGACTTATCTGGAAAGAAAGATTGTCCTGTGGGCCAGGGGACAGAACTGTCATCTGGACAAGACATTACTGCAGGTCAAGGGGTTTTAGTTTCTGTTGAGCAAGGTTCAGACGAGAACATTAAAACAAATAACATGGAAAAGAATGAGTTGCCTGAGTTAGAGGCATCTTTAAATGGTGGTGATATGGCTAAGGATGTCAGCAGCAGCCGGAGTAGGATTATAAACTTGCCTAGAGCTTCTAATTCATCATCTCCTGGCAAGACAAGATCTATATCAGGCAGGCCTTTTTCATCATATCAAGAAAGATTACCTGACGGGCCGCTTGAGGGTGGAAAACTACATCCCCAAGGGAGGTGATTATTTATTACCATTATTTGTCTCTCTTTTGTGTTCCATTTTTTTTTTGAAGGCCTACTATATGTATTATAGGCTGATTTTTCCTCGTAATGATTGGTCTCAGGGATGAAATATATATTGATGGTCCTCGCAGATTCTCAAGAGATAGACACCAAGAGCATTTTCCCAGAAACTCTAGAATGAATTTTGTCCGTGGTAGAGGGAGGATTTCCAGCCGGGTTGACACTCTTCGTGGTGACAGGGATTCTGAACGTAACTATGCTTCAGAATTTTACAATGGTTCATCAGATTTTGCTGTTCGCAGGCATAAATATGCTTCTGCTGCTGCTGAGGCTGATTCTGAATCTATTAATTATAATATCGCACCAGATGGTTCATTTGTAGGTACTGCACGGGGAGGGAGGAAGCTACTGGATGATGAGACACCAGTTTTCCGCAATGTACCCTCAAGGAGGCGGTCTCCTGAAGGGAGAGATGTGCCTGCTGCACGAGGCATTCAAATGGTGCATAGAGTTCCTCGAAACATTGGCGAAGAGGGTTCTGAAGTTATTGGAGCAAGGCACACTGAGAATATGAGGGGATTCCCTGATGATGGTACAGAGCAGGCATTTAGGCGACCCCAACCTTCATACGAAGGGTTAGATGGTCATTTTGTCCAAGGGACTAGGAACTATTCATCTGTTCATAGAAGGGCTCTTCCCCAATTTCGTTCAAAATCTCCAATTAGATCTCGTTCTCCTGGTCCATGGTCATCTGCCAGAAGAAGATCTCCAGATGGGTTTGGTGGGACTTCAGAATTGTCTAATCGAAGATCACCAATTTACAGTATGGGGAGGATCAGATCACCTGACCATCCTGGTTTTCCCAGGGAAATGGTTGTTAGGAGGCACGGTTCTCCACCATTCTTATCTCGACCTCCTGATACCAGGGAAACAGATCCTGGTCATTCAAGGTCTATTATCTCTAATAGGGGCCAAACAGGAAGGGTTTTTCTCAGAAACAGTAGGAGGTTTGGTATTACAGATCCTCGAGAAAGGGCGGACAGTGATGAGTTCTTTGGAGGGCCCATACACTCTGGTCGATTTCATGACCTTGGTGGTGATGGGAATGTGGAAGATAGAAGAAGATTTAGCGAGAGGCGGGGACCTGTCCGTTCATTTAAGCCTCCTTTTAATGGTGCTGGTAGTGAAAATTTTCATCTTAATCCAGAGGATGGCCCCCGACCTTTTAGGTTCTTTCCGGAAGATAATCCAGAGTTCCATGAAAGAACTAATTTGAGGGAAAGGGAGTTTGATGGACGGATTAGGAACCGTCCTGGAAATGCACCCAGAAGACCCCGAGGCATTGAAGAGCAGGAAGGAAATTACAGGCATGGTAGGCAGGTATTGTATGATGATGGGTTTGATATTTCACGAATGAAAAGGAAAAGGTTTTAATAGCATCTGCAATAGGGCAGGATCCAGGGCTTGTTATTTTTTAGCATAAAGGGGACCAAAGACAGAATTGGTTTTGGTTACTTACACAGATGGATTGATAAATGTTCTTTGCCTGAAGCACAATTCAAGTTGCTGTTCTCTTTGTGATTCTCAAATCAAGTTGCAGATGTAATGCCAGATGCTGGCTTCTTTTAACTCTGGATACTTGCAACCATCAGATGACTGTTCTGTCATGTACATAGCTTGTCTCTCAGAATTCTATCTGCTGGTTCCTTGTTTTAAATTCAGGATGTTAGGTGCACTTTTCAACTTTTCATCTTAGCAAGTTTTATATCCTCGTAATTATGGTGGCACTTTATATATGGTCAAGATTATCAGTTAAAATCTATGGTCAAGATTATCAGTTAAAATCAGTGATTGTATAATCTCCAGCGGAAAAGCCCAAGTTTCTCAATTTTTCTTAGCTTGACATGCTGATTATGCTTGGTGGGTTGGAGCAGGCATGCAGCGAGGCATTGTTGTAATTTCAGTCTGATTCTGAAGTCATCAAGGAAGCTTCAATAAAATCAGTAACTTTCTGTTCTTTGCTTTGCTTCACCTTCCCTTTGTTATGTTGCCCAAATATGAACATTCCAATCATGTTACCAAATTTGTGCGGCTAGCTCCTACAGTTACTGCACAGTGCTCAAGCTTTTAGAAAGTACTAGTTGTTGCTATCTACTTTAATTACATAGAGAACTTTTCAGGCTTGCAGCTGCTTATAACTTACAGTACAACTGTTGGAATCTGGAAATGTCTGGTGGGCTGAGGTAATCTGACTGCAGGAATCTTAGACTTTACTGAGTTCCATGGTTTGTTGTGCTGCAAGTACTCTTTATGGACACAAGTTCGACTGAACTTTGGTTAAGCTTTTGTCAATTTTCTTGTAGAAAGTCTTAAATGCTTTCAAGAGGCAGTGGGCAATGGCATGTTAGGTTAGCCGAGAAACTTCTTTGGATGTCCACTAGCCACAGGCTTTCCTATCTATGCTTTTATTTATTCCTTGATTTGAAAATCAACTTCTCATTGGCCATGTTGGTGGCGTGTCTAATCTCACGCATTTGCCAATTCCAGTCTTGTCCTGATGTCTTGTCATCAAAGAATTAGTTTAATTACTGTCTCTTAATAGGCATTTTCTTGAAAGGGGATCGTTTCTGGGAATTTTAGCTTTTTGGTTAGTATTAGTTTTGTGGTTCTCATTGGAAGGCAACATATGATTGCTGCTGTGTTGGATGGCGGCTTGCTGTGTTACTGGTAGCAGTTTCTGGAATTTTTGGGAAAACAGTTAGTTAGGAATGTCGGTCTATTTCATTGTTTACAATGAATAGGATGGTTCAGCCACTGCACTCCTGTGATGCTCTGCATGTTGTGTGCTTTTCACTGCTGCATGATTACTGGAACAGAGCAAGTATAGTGAGGATTTTAAGACACATGTTGAATGTGGGTGTAAACACCAGGGGTTTGGTTCTAATGGCGGTGGTGCAAAACCTCAGGTAAGGTTGTTCCCCTGTTTTAACACACCTTTACGATATGTGGGTTAATTCTTCCTTAAGGATCAGCAACCAGGTTGAATAAGGTCCATCCTTTCATCATTATGCACCAGCTTTTACCATCTTAGTCGTCCTTTCTTTCTTTAATAATAATGATAAAATAAAATATTAGTAATGAGCAGAATAAGAATGTAAATGGTTTTTGCACCAAGAAGCTAGTGTCGAGCAGCATAATGAAGAGTTCAGACGTGTATAGTTCATGGATGTTGTGGACTATGATTTGGTATTCATTGGCCATTTACTTTGGGCAATAGTTGACAAGTACAATTCAGCTTATGGGTTGCATGTGGAATGAAAACTGGACTTTTCAAAATTTGACCATCTCAATAGTCAAGAGGTGAGAAAAAAGACGGGAATGATTTGTGGGGAGTTTCTTTTTCAGCTACCAGAAATAGAGTCCTAGTAGTTATCTGTCTGGTGTCAGAAGACAATATGACTGAGTGGAGGGCGGGCCTGTGATGTTGGCAAGAGCCATGAAGGCAGGAATAGCCGGCTTAGATTGACTCCGAATTCCAGAATTGCATAGTTGCAACCTTAACTTTGTGCTGGCAAAAGTTTGTTACCTGCTCAATAGAAGTTGAATTTTACTGCGTAGAGTTTAAACTTGTTCGAGATGATTGGCCCTGCGTTTACAAGAGTGTTCAAGCTTGATTGGATGATCCGACTCTGGTAGTTCCTAGTAACAATGCCGATGATGGACGTTTCAAAACATGGGGGACTAGGGGAGGTGAAGTCATGAAAACAGCGGTAGTTATATTCCCCTGTACCATCTGTAGTCATGCATTATGTGGGCCACCAAGTCCAAGCCTCTTATGACTGACTGGACGGTTTCCTTTCAAGGCGTCAGCCATTGCTGCCTTGGCCAAGATTGCATTAAAATGCCCCCTTTTCCATGGTTCTTTGGGAGACTGCAGTGTTTTACAATATTAGAATCCGGGAGGGCAGACTCTAGAACCCCTCGCCTAATTATATTTCTATGGGTGGGTTTGGACAATTCTTAACTTACGTACACGTTCGAACTTGCTGAAGGTTTATGAAGGCTTCGCGTTCTTTGGAACCCTCGACACACGTATAAACTGATTGGCTGTTGAATGATGTCGCTTGTCTACTAGCTAGGAGGGGGTTGAATCTTCAGTTTTTTTATTGGTAAATGTTTTTTCATGGTTTTCAAGTCAATTCAATGCTATATAGGTCGATGCCTTTCCAGTTTAATGAAGGAAAAATTGAAAACTCTCCCGTCATTTTTAATATATTTTTCTAGAAGTGAGACAAATGTATGCTTATTGCCTTACGTCTCGGGAGATATTTTGCTGTTAACCTCGAGGCCAGTAAATTAAGACCCACGCGAAGAGCAACAATGCTAGCACGTCCAAATGAAGGAAAGGGACAGGAGAAAAAACAACGATCTCAAATTTGTTATCAGGGGCGGCGCGTCAGCCAAATGTGTGGGGCAGTGGCTCTTCCCAATTTTGCAGAAAATTATCTGTCCCTTAATTTTAGTAATGTATTCACAACAGTCCCTTGAAAGAATATTCCAAGGCTTTTACTAGTTCCTATCAATTTCAAAGTTTTTTATAACATTACAAAAGTCTCGTGATATTTCTATCTTGGCCCTCCACACACGCACGCAGGCCCTCTTCAATGTTTAAATCACATGGATTAATACAATATCGTTGGAGGCTGGGAGCATGTCATCCAAACAATTAACTTATAATAATTTGCAGATGCAAAAATATTAACTAATTTGTGGCTTTGGATTTATAAGTACGAAGTCCCAAGTTCCCAACCCTTGTCGAAGAACAAGACCATCATGGCTGAAGAAATGTAATTCTAAAAGTGACTTTAGTAGGATTACCATGAATCTCTCAAAATATGATCTCTCTTTGGAGAAAGGAACACAAATGCTCTTGTTTTTGTTAAACATTTTTTTGTCCATTGATCCAGAAAGTGTAGCAACATGATTTTATATAGTTTATGCTGATTATAAGTTAAAAAACACTATTAACTAGCCTATTGGCCCCGGGTCAGAGTAAATTTTTTTCTTAGATGAAAAAAATATATATAGATATTGTTAAAATTTTCTAAAAAATAAATAGATTTTAACCATAAATTTAAAATTAGTTGTATATTGAACAATATTTTTATTCAATATTAAAACAAAAATACACTGGATCTATCCAATTCAATCCAAGTTGACATGTGAAACTTGCAAGGATAATCTTGAAAAAAAAAAGCTGGAAAACTTAAATCTCCAATTAACTCAACGTTGAATGACAAAATTGATAAAAAAAAAACTCATTAAAAAAAAAACATTTGAACTTGAGTAAATCAACCAATATAGCGACGCGAATTATGCATGTGAACAAAATCAATATTTTTTAGGACAAAAATTACATTTAACAAAAAAAAAATAATAATAAACCAGATATTGTGGCTTAACTGATCGAACTTGCGATTCAGATCATGGACTTAAAGCTTGTTTGGAAGTGCTTTTCAAAAGCGCTTCCGAAAAAATTTGAAATTTTGTTTTTGTTTTGAAATAATATGTTTTTTATGTTTTCAAAACATTTTGATGTGTTGATCTCAAAAATGATTTTTAAAAAATAAAAAAATATTATTGACACACTTTTCTGAGTGAAAAGCATTTTGAAAAGCAACCACAACCACACTCCCAAACACCCTCTTAACCAAGTTCAATATATTTTTTCATGGATCTATAGTTAACCTAAATATACAAAACAAAATAAAAAAAAGTTAAAAAGCAACCCAGAAGCACAAGCCCATGGCTCAGGGCTTATGAAAGCAAGAGCCCATGCATCTGGACTTTAAAGTCCAGGTCTGCGTGTTTGGACCTATATATTTTTATGATTTAAAGGGGCGGACAACCCGTTATCCACACCAATTTTTTTAAAAAATAAGGTATACAACATGTTACTTGTTGTGGCAAATGTTATGTTGTCTGCAAACTCAAAACCTGGTCACCATTTGATGGCTGAGAAATTGAGCTTGTGAATTTTTTTATACAAAAACTAATTTTCAATTAAAAAACATTTTACAAACACTCTTGAAACATAAACAAACTAAAAAAAAGGTCCAAATCACATAATCAACTCGAATAAAAATTCTCATTCTTGATTTAAATCTGATTTTCTAGGCAATATTAAAGTTTAAAACAACCACTACAAGACTTTAGTCATTGAATATATCTCATTACCATCAATTTCAATTATTTTAGTGACGGGAATATATGTAAAAAATAACTCTTTATCTCTACACCAAATTCCAACGAGTGCCTCTATCTCCTATTATGAAAAAATAAAAAAAAATAAAATTTGATATCGAGTTTGAGTTTTTGACAACTAAAGCTGAGAGAACAAACTAATTTTTTTTGGATAAAATTTGAAGTTGCCATTTATTTTTCATTGTTTATCACTTTGATTCTATATGTTTTAATTTTACTATTTTTTCTAAAAAAAACATGTGACTGGTTATTAATTTAGGTTTAAGAAGCTCAATTATGCAAAAAAAAAAAAAAAAGTTACTTTGATTCGCAAGAAAGCATAATGCAATGTGGAGAGTAATATCACCATACGACTTACTCTTTTTTTTTTTTTTTTTAACTAGAAAGCAACGTTCTCTCATGGATTTATGAACGGACCATCTGATCCCCTCGTCTGGGCCTCAAGCAAGCTTGGATATACGTCGAGTTTGGTCAATCTTTGCTGATCGAGTATTGACCTCCGCATGCGTTGCTTGTGCAGATCGCTGAAAATTTTTTTAGCAAAAAGAAAATTTTGGGAAGGAATACTGAATTCCTCGCTTCGACTGAATACTTGAAAAGGAAAATGCGTTTGAGCAATCAGCATTGGAAAAATCACTCCCTCCTCTCATACGAAAACGGAGTCTGTAAATAGATATTATAATTATAATGAATCCTATCAAATTATTTTACTAGGGATATAATACAATCCAAAAAATAAATATAAATTTTAATTTTCTAATAATATATTGGAGGTTCATAATCCATATGTCCGGCCGTGCAAAATTTACATATTCAAACTCTAAAGGGTATAATTTAATTAGTTAAGTCTTAAGTTTGCTCCTAGAAGTCACCGGTTCGAGTGCCACAAACCTCAGAACTACTGGAGATTTAAATAGTTGCTACCTTCAGGATCTCGAATGATTAGTCGAGATGCGCATAAATTGACTCGGACAACCAGGATTAACAAAGAAAAAACCATTTACATGTTCATATGTTTTTATGCCAAGACATTGATTCGTGCATCCTAGAAACATCAAATCTAACATATTATTACCAAATTTGTATAATGGTTTGCATTATTTAAAAAATATAGCTCACAAGAATCTAATTATCTTTCTGCATAGGAAAGAATCTAATTTTTTGCGCGAGGGATGACACCTAAAAAATCCCAACAATGAGAATTTTATTATCGGAAACCAAAGCCAGTATAATGAATTTTCATACTGTTGCTAGCCATTTTGCACGTCTATTATAAAAAGAAAAGGAAAAAGGAAAAGAAGAAAAAAAAAGAGGAAACTTTTTAATCAACAAAGCAAAAACTACATGAACTTTGTCCTAAATGCCACGCAAAAACTGAAAAACACAAACGACTAGTTGCAATTTTTTATAAGTTGACGTACTAAATAAATTATAATAACCTAATTCCGCCCCTTAAATCCAAAATAATCATAATATCATATCTTCCTCCACCGCCATCGACGACATACGCACGGACCCAAACACGACCTATCATTGACTGCTCCTTACTTGAATGTTGAATCTGTCCCTCTGTTTCTTTTTAAAGTTTTTCTCTTCTCCTTATCTCTAACACATTCAACGTTTTCTTTTCCTTCCTATTATTATTTTTAGTATTTTGTTTATTTACACGTACAAAATTAATATTTCTTCTTCCTCTTTGTTTTTTTGCTATTTTTTATTTTGTTGATCTCCATTCATTTTCTGTTACTTCCCTCTCGCTTCGTCGATCTCTCCAGTCGCTCTCTCCGTGTTAATTTATCGAGGGTTGAATTTTTCTCTAAATTTATCGCAACTAAATTAGGGTTTCGTGGCCTTCTTAATTATGCTATTTCAAGCTTAATTTGATCTTAATATGTCGAATTCAGGATGCTGAGTAGATGCTGATGATGAATCAAGGAGTTAATACGCAAACCATAGCTTCAGTTGACCCTAATTCACTTGAGGTAAGTTTCACATAGGTGGATTTTTTTTTAACATTAACTTTAATTTCTGATAAATGAAGTACTTTCTGAGGTTTATTCGATTTTTTTTTGTATTAAATTAAGAAAGTTGGTGGCAAAGAGAGTTTTTTTTTTGAGTTAATTGTTGAACTTACTGGATATGATTGATTGCTAATGGTGGACCAAAGTAAATTGTATTTGTTTTAACGAATTGGCTCTAGTGTCATCATGTTGTTTAGAGGAACTTTAGTGGCAGTTGAGCGTTTTCTGTTAATCTTTTTATTTTGTAACATGGCGAAGATTAGTAAAGGATTCGAACTAAAGGTTATCTGAGATCCTGATATTAATGTAATTTTTTGGGCCAGCAGCTAGTTTAGTTTAGATGTTCCAAACTGGTGTGTTTCGTCAATTCTTGTAAAATTTTACTGATCTATGAAGCTCATTGTTAAAGCATAATTTTTATTTGCTGCTGTTTTAGGGTCGATATGTTGTTGATGTGAGCCAAGGGCAAACATCTTCATATAATCCCACAGCATATGAGTCTGAAGCTGCACCATGGACCATGCATAGAGTGGATAATCACTCTACAGAGAATGGAATTCTTTCAAATTCCAGTTATCACCACGATCATCGAACACAGCAGCTTGCAAGAAGTGCCCAAGATAGTTTAAATACTGCATCCCTTGCTAGTTCATCGACTCAAGGAACAATGAGCGTAACCCAAGATCACAGTAGTTATGCAGCATACAATCCTACAGATCCATATGGTTATGGAAGCAGTGGATATTCAAGTTACTATAATAATGGTTATCAGCAGCAACCAAACCATGCATACTCACAGCAGCAACCAAGCCACTCATACTCTCAGCAGCAACCCAGCCACTCGTACTCTCAGCAGCAACCCAGCCACTCGTACTCTCAGCAGCAACCCAGCCACTCGTACTCTTCAACTGGAGGGGCATATCAAAACACAGGTGCTCCTTATCAGCCTCTTTCCTCATTTCAGAATACAGGGTCTTATACTGGGACAACAAGTTATTCAACCACTTACTACAATCCTGGTGATTATCAGACAGCTGGAGGTTACCCAAGTAGTGGATACAGTAATCAGACTTCCTTGTGGAATGATCCCAATAACGCAAATTATACATCTCAGCAGTATTCAACCTATGCTCCAGACACAACAAGTGCTTATAGTTCTGGTACTGCAGCCTCAACGTCAATGAACTACGAGCAGCATTACAAGCAATGGGCTGATTATTACAGTCAAACAGAAGTTAGTTGCGCTCCAGGGACAGAACACTTGTCTGCTGCTAGCACATCTAACCTGGGAAGTGCAGTGTCTGGTGTGTATCCTACTTCCAACACCCAACCTCCCGCGTCTTTCACCCCGGCATCTTGGAGGCCTGAATCTGCATCATCTGAATTGCCATCTTTGCAGGTATAGTATGTTGGATCTAGTAAGAGCAAATTGCTACCATGAAGATATCCATGCTTGTTCCTGTTCTTTTTTTCCCCATACTTCTATCATTAATTCATGATTAGCTTTGCATTTTGACCTTTTTCGTTGCCTGCTTAGTTTTCTATTATTGAATTGCAATCTGAGGTCCTGTCCAGTGGGTGGGTGGGGGGGCCTTGAGATCAATGACCATGGACTAGACTGAAGGATATCAGGGAGGGTTAGTATATAAGTTCCCGGGTTCGGTTTGATTGGAATCTGGTATTTGAGCATTTAGGATGCTGTTGTTGCATGAGAATTGTTTCCTTGCGTGTGGGTCACATTTAACAAATTTGTTACTAACCAACAGGAATGATTTTTCCACTAGACTTTAAAAAAATGCGCGTTGTAGTTTCTGAAATTACAGAGTGGGTTGGGAAAAGAGTTTTGAAGTGCTCTATTTAAACATGACTATTGCTTCCCTTGTAATGTAAAATGACACATGCACAATGCACTTTCTCATGTTTTAATAAGATGCATATATTTTATGATGTGGCTAGACTGGTGGAAATGTTCTGGACATTGTCTGTTTTTTTCCTCTCCCAAATAATTGCAGCATGCTATCTTTGTGGGTTTTAAAGAACCAGGTGAAAGAGAGCGAGGAAGTTTTATGTTAGTGAAATTTGCAGTTCTTGAGAAATTGTGAGGCTTTTAAGGGATGCTGAACTGTTAGAGATTTGTGGAGTTTTGTTACTCCATGGTGTTTTTCTTTATTAATTTAAAATATGTATTCTAAAATTATTTCCTAATTTGGTGTTGATTCAGAAGGCATGGGTATTAGAGGATAACCTTTTTGTGATATAGATTCTTTCAGGTTTGCTGTCACAACATGATACTGTGATTGTGATATAGATTCATATCTGGTCTCTAGATTATTGTCATATGCCTAATTGATTCTGATATTATTTCATATCAATGATAGCTTTCAAATGCTTTTAATTTGTCTATATGATGCCCTCTACTAGAGATGACTTGTTCAGACATGTTATACAGCTCTTGTTTCTATGTGGCTTGTTTCTTCATATGGGTTCCTTCTTATCTCTTGAGAATGTTTTGTAGTTCAATCCTCAATTAATTGTTCAGACATGCAGTTGTAGTTGCAATATATACATGAAATCCTCATTTGACTTTATTGTGGATTGCAGCATATTATACTGTATCATTGTGTTGGATCAGTCAATTATTTCACAACAAAAGTTTGGTTACTCTAATTAATGTTGTCTTTTCTGGTTTTATTGTCAGACCTGTGCAACTATCAGTAGCACTCATGATGGCTGGAAACAAGGGACTCCAAGTTTTCAAAATCACCATGCTAGTCCTACGCAACCACACTTTCAAATTTCTCATGAGTCAAAAGCTTCATATGATAATATTCAGGAACAACAACAGACTGCTCCACAAGCTCCTAATTCACAATTTCCTGCAGCTCATCAGGCGACCCAGAGTTATCAATCAACTCTGCAAAATGCTTTATCTTTAGATACTCGAAGGGTAAGCAGAATGCAGATTCCAACAAATCCTAGAATTGCTTCAAATTTGGCTTTGGGTTTATCAAAAACCGATAAGGATGGCCCTACGAACAGTGCAGCAGCAAAACCTGCTTATATCAGTGTGTCGATGCCAAAGCCAAATGACAAAGTGTTGTCTAATGATGCGACTAATTCCATGCTTAAGGTGATATTGGTTTCTTATCAACTTGTCCTTCTAAATTTAATGTTTCCACACATATTTATAATTTGTTGTTGAGATGCCCACCAAAAAGTCTAAAAAAATTGTAATTTACTAGTAATGTCTCTGTAGTGCATTTTGCCAGAACAGTTTCAGATTATGATCGTGGTATTCTAGATGTTAGAAGATTTTAGAAGGGTCCAGATCTGCTTTGTTTTCATAGCATGTGGTTTAATGTAGGGGTGTTACCAGTTCTTTTGTTGTTTCTAAGCTAAAGACTTAGGTTATGCTGAAAAGGTAGGCGTGTATTCGTAGATGTGATGGTTAAAAAAAAATCCTTTAATATCTATGCAAGCAGCATTGATGAGAAAGAAGCTGTGGGTGGTTTTTGACCTGGAGTAGTAGCCGAGTAGGGTTGATTGAAGAGGGGGTTGTGCGGTTGGGCTGGTGTATGGCTATATGTCTCTATACACATATCAGAACAATTCCCGACTTAATCCCTCTTAACCAATTTTTATGGAGAGAAGTTTCCTTTCTCTGTTCACATTCCATACTTAGACTAAACCTCTATGCTTTTGGTATAAAGCATGATGCTTTGAAGATGTTGTACAAGGATTCATGTTTTTGTCCATGGGCAGTGACAAAAAAACACTTTTTTTTCTCAAAAGAAGGAAAAAGAGGAATTTTTCCAAGAAGCTTTCTTTTTTCACAAATGGTCTTTTATCATTCATTGTTCTGTAAAAACTATTGTCTGAATATTGATTTCATGCAGCATTAATCACTTTCTTGTTTCTTGCAGCCTGGAATGTTTCCTAACTCACTGCGTTGTTATGTTGAAAGAGCTTTCAATCTCTGTAAAGATGATACACAAAGGGTAGCTTGTCAGGCTATCATGAAGGAGGTAAATTGCATTTGTCTATAAGCTATTCTGGCATCAACTGTTGCCTTTAAAGTGTGCAATAGCATATGCTCATTTTCCTTTTTTCACCTTCGTTTTCTCCTTCGGAAGGATTTTTAAGTTTGAAATTGATACTTCAGCACTTATATAACCTCTAGGAATCCATTCATCCTGACTTGGAACGAATATATTGTCAACATACGGTTTAACATGGTCTATATATATATAATGCATGTGGACAGCGAGAAAGAAGTCTTTCTTGATGCTAAAACTTTATTAAAAATTGACATATTAAGATGAAAAAATACCTTCCTTTCGACAAGCAGAATCTTATAGTGGAACTAGAGGCTGCATTTTGAAAAAAGTCATCTTGTTGCAAGGAAGAAATTTGATAGAGTTTCAAATTTTGTTGGGCTGCCTGTTCCCCTATGATCTATCTGCCCATGTCTTGGCCAATATGTGTTATGACTTATGATAAGTGAGATAGTGGCTAGAGATTCAAATAAATCACTGAAATTGATTAAATATAAAGAAATCATAAGATTTCAGAATAGTGGACTACAGGTAGATGCTTGTCCTCATCCATCTGAAACTCTGGTATGAAGTCTGATACACTATTTTGGGAGTGTCCACGACTAACTCCATAAGTCTTTAATGCCATATTTCTGCTAACTGCCTTGCATCTTTATCAACTGTCTGTTCATTTTAGTTTTGTTCTAATCATCCAAATCCAGAAAGCGCCGTATTCTAAAAGCTATTTGTGGATTTGACCTCTAAACTTTTTGAGGTTATATCTGCTGAAACTTCTCTGTTGCATCATATTCTGTCCGGTCTTCTGTCTTATTGAGCTTCAGTAACTTGGTTTTCCTCTAGATTTTTAAATTGCCACGGTTTCTAGTTTGCTACTTCTTTCTGATTTTTGATAGCAAGTATATCATTTTTTTTTCTTTTTTTCAGATCATTACGAAGGCAACTGCTGATGGTACACTTAACACTCGGGACTGGGATGCAGAGCCTCTTTTTGCAATACCAAATGCTGAGGCTGTCAATATGGAGTATGACCATTTTAGTTACTCTCTCCTCTTAATACTATGGCTGAAATAATTCTTGTGATCTATCTCATATCTGACCTTTTAGCAATTATAGGTTGATATGCAATTTCTTTGAATCCACCAATAGATATTTGCTGAACTTTTATGGTTGCAGTTCACAATGTCCCACTCCTGTTTCTTCATTACCAAGGTATAAAAGGAGTCCAGGTAGACGATCTAAAAGTAGATGGGAGCCTTTACCAGAAGAGAAATCGGTTGATAAGCCTGTTTCCATCAGTAATGATATTGTAAAATATGATGGTTGGGAAAGAAAGGTACATCTTGTTTCTCTCATCTTTTCTCCCTTCTCGTCACTCATTAGTTTTTTGGAGTCGTTGTTGGCTTCTGTATTTTGAGCGTGGAAGTGTTCTCTGCATCTTGTTTAAATCATTTATTAACTTGTTTAACCATGCAGCCTCCAAGTGTGAATTCTGAGAGCAAGTGGAATGCTTTGAATAATATGAAGTTTTCTTTATCGGAGCAAAAACTTCCAAGTAAAAATACTCAGAGGCCAGCTAAGAGGCAGCATCTAGCTGATGGTTTGAATGCTGCTAATAATGATGCATCAAGTGATAGTGATAAGGAGCAAAGTTTAACTGCTTATTATTCTAGTGCAATAACAATTGCAAATACACCAGAGGAAAAAAAGAGACGTGAAAGTCGATCTAAGCGATTTGAAAAAGGACAAGGACATCGAGCTGAAATTAATTACCTCAAACAAAAAAATGCTGGTGCTGGAAACTTGTACAGTAGGCGGGCTAGCGCGTTGATGCTTAACAAAAGTTTTGATGACAGTGGAAGCAAAGCCGTTGAAGACATTGATTGGGATGCACTAACTGTCAAGGGTACCTGCCAGGAAATTGAGAAACGTTATTTGCGCCTAACTTCTGCACCTGATCCTTCCACTGTAATTATCTAACATCTTTATGTCGTTTCCATTGTTTTGCATCCTTAAATGAACAGAAGTTGCCTCTTTTTTGGGAGAGAGGAAAGATGAGAGGAAGGAAAATGGTGGGAAACAATAGACGAGGAAAACATTCATATCTTCCTATTTTTTTTTGGAAGAGAGGGAAATGGGAGGAGTGAAGGACAAAATTTATTTTCCCTTGTTTGTAGAGAAGAAGAGAAGAAAGGGAAGGATTTTTTCCTTTTTAATTTGTTTTCTGGGTGGGAGGATTTACTTTACTGTTAACTTTTTTTTCCCCATGAGATGCTATTTTGAATTTAGAATCAAGTTAAACTTTGAAATCTATCTTTTTGAATCAAACTCTTCCTCATTTTCTTTCCCAATTGGATTGGTTGGCTTTTGTGGATCCAAGGAGAAGGCTTTCCTCACATTTTTCTGTTCCATTCATTTTCCTCTCTCCTCCCAAGCAAAAGATGAGTCACACAAACATGCGTGTGCGCGCAAGTTAAGGAGAAAATATTTCTCACACTTTTCCATTCCATTCATTTTCCTCTCACATTTCAAGCGAAAGATGAGTTGCACGCGCACACGCACACACAATGTGTTTTGTTTGGTCTAAATCCAAACTGCTTTACAGGTGAGACCAGAAGAAGTGCTAGAAAAAGCTCTGCTTATGGTTCAGAATTCTCAGAAGAACTACCTGTATAAATGCGATCAGTTGAAGTCTATTCGTCAAGATCTAACTGTTCAACGAATACAGAATCAGCTAACAGTTAAGGTATGTATGATACCTATGTTGCCATGCAACATGAAAACTTTCCTGTTCTTTTTTTTTGAGTCTTTATTTAGTTTTGTTTTTGTACATTCAGGTGTATGAAACACATGCTCGATTATCACTGGAAGCAGGGGACTTGCCTGAGTATAATCAGGTTGGTGAGGCTATTAACATGGCCATAAACGGATAAACCACTTTTTTTAATTCGTTTTTCTTTAGTTCATTGTGTTGGCTGGACTTTTGTCAAACCCCTGTTGAGAACATGCTGCGTTACTCATTCATCCATGTCCTTCCTGAGACTAGAAGTGGTTTTCTGTTTGCACATATTTTTTTGTTCCAAGTAATCAGCCAAATAATTTCCTTTGGGATATTGCACTTTGCAGAAGAGTCTGCATGCTAATAATTATGCCTAAGCATTACATGCAAGACCATAAAAATTTGTCTAGTTAGAAAAATGATGTTTAGTTACGTTAATAGTGGCTGAACGATTTGAAAACATGTAGAGAAATGGTGCTTTATAGCTTTTATCTACCATGCAGCTTTTCGTTGTGTGTTCTGTCATCAATGAAACTTTTCATTGTGGACATATCCATACCCCATTGCTTTAATTTATTTACATGTATTGTTTTGCAACTTCTACTCTGACATGGTGTTCTTATATTAGTGTTTCTTTCTTTCTGGTTCATGTCAAGTCTCTGATAGTGTAGAAGCTTGTACTTTATTGCAGTTTGAGTCTGAAGTAAATGGGGTATCAGAAACAATGAAGCAGTTGTTTCTCCAATTCCATGTTAAATTTTCTTTGCATATGATGATTGTGATTGTTTTAGCTGCTTATAATTTTTTGCTTACTTTCTCTATTTTGTTTCAGTGTCAATCGCAGTTGAAAACCCTCTATGCTGAAGGAATTGAAGGATGTCATATGGAGTTTGCAGCTTACAACTTACTATGTGTTATATTGCACTCAAATAACCACAGAGATCTTGTATCATCGATGTCAAGGTTGGTGACATTTGCTGAATGAGAATTTTGGTTATACTGATGTTCTATGTATTGAATTGTCCTTTCGTTGCACACTTAGCTTTTTTATTGGTAACTGCATCCAAGTTTAATTTCCACCTGCTGACTCTAGGATAATCAATGTAGATCAGTTTGATTCATTTATTATGGACTCAAAATGATTTTTCTATAATTTAAATGCTACTGTTTTGATTTTCCAGATTAACTGAGGGGGCGAAGAAGGATAAAGCTGTTAAACATGCTCTTGCTGTTCGTGCAGCTGTCACTTCGGGAAACTATGTTATGTTTTTCAGACTTTACAAGGAGGCTCCTAACTTGAACACCTGCCTTATGGGTGGGCATTAGTAACTCTCCTATTTTTTCAAAATTTCACATTGACAATTCATTATTGACAAGAAATTTTGTCCTCTTACAGATCTCTATGTTGAAAAGATGCGTTACAAGGCTGTGAGTTGCATGTCCCGGTCATATCGCCCTACAATACCTATTTCTTATATTGCACAGGTTTTGGGCTTCTCCAGAACAAGTGATGGAAATGATGAGAAGGACTCGGATGGGTCAGGATTAGTGGAGTGTGTGGAATGGATGAATACACATGGTGCTTGCCTTACCACAGATAACAGTGGAGAGATTCAGCTTGATACAAAGGTATCCTCGATCGAACCATAATATTTTCACAAAAACAAGTAACGTTTGCTTGGTGCCTAATTACAGCCATGGCACTGAGCTTTAGATGCTTCTTTATTTCCCATGACTTGCCCAGTGAAAAAGAAAGCTTAAATTTCTAAGGCATTCCCTTGGCATGTTTTTTTGGTCCATTTTATAATTTTTACTGTCTGGTTTGCACTTTGTACAAAAAGGACCGAACACAATAGAAGCTTATGGGTGCTTGGTTTATACATTTTTTTAGTTTCATGAGGACCAAATGTTGGATTCTTGATGTGCAGGCTTCATCCTCCAGTCTATACATGCCGGAACCTGAAGATGCTGTGGCCCATGGAGATGCTAATCTGGCTGTCAATGATTTTCTGACACGGACATCCTTGTAGCCAAGGTGATTGAAATTAATTATATAGACAGCATAGTAAGAAAACCATGGAAATATCTATGCTGCCCTCAACAAGCAGGGGCGGGGGCAGGGCTATTTTCTGGCCTGGGGAGTTTAGCTCAAGCTTGTGGAGGTTGCCTGTAACTTTAGAGAGGGTAGATCACAGATGTATAGAGTTGGAACACAAAATGAAATAGAGCACACAAATTCCCCTCGGAAATGATATGCCTAGGGTTGCTGAGGGCACCGAACTGGCACTATAACTTATGACTAGATTGTTTGTTTTTGTTAACAATGATTCATTCTTTCTCGGGGAAGACAAAACATGTTAAATATATACTTGATGATGAAGGGAAATAAGAAACATGAATTTTGTTGTATTTTATATTAATGAAAGTCAATGATTTTTTTGGGCATTCACATGCAATGGTTGCTTGATTTGCTTCTTCTATAAGATGACCTCCATATATTGCACGAGTTTAAGAGAATGCCACGTCAGTTTTAGGGAAGCCCTCTTCTACAATGCCTTCGATTGTCTTTGCGATGACATGATTTACACTGTTCCCTTGCAACATGAGTCATAAACTATCCCTGTTACCTACTGATTGGACTGTGACGCATCCGGTAAAAAAATTCCTTTACAAGATATTTCAGAAGAATCATTCTTAGATGTCTGAAACATGCTCTCCAGAATCCTAGATTGATTTAAAAATATTGATTTGAATTTTAAATGGATTTTAATTACTAAAAACTGATCAGAGGGTCATTAGAATTGATATTAAAAATAATATTTCAAAAAAAAAAAAAACTCTTAATAACAAAAACCCCTTTCCATTTTTTAATCAAAAGAGGCATTAGCCATCAAGGGAGAGTTGACGCCATTTTCTCCATTGTTCGTGATTGAAGTGATGTTTTTTCCACCAACAACAAAGAAAATATAACCAAGATATTAGCTGGTCGAAGGTATGGACGCAACTCTTTGTTGTTGTTTGTTTGTTTGTTTTATTCACTGCAGTTTGTTAAGAAGCAATTCCAAAGACCTTGTAAACTGGAGAAGAATTGTTTCTCCTACAAATGTTTATATGCTCTTCTTGTTTTTATTTTCAAGTCCAGATTGTTTGACCATCAAAATTTTTCTCGTTGTAAACACAGATTGCCTGATGTTAAACATTAGCTAAAACAACCTCTGCTATGCAAATTTTAGCTAGTGTTTAACACTGTGAAATATTACCGTAAACAAACTCTGTTATTTTTTATTTTTAATTGTATTTTATTAATAATGTAATATTTACAGAATTTGATTGCAATTTTAATTTTATTCCTGATTATATTTTATTTGATGTTGTTGTGCGCTTAAGAAACCAAGAAAACTGTAGTGTCGGATGTATTTCATACGTGATGGAATTATAAATAGTTTAATTGAATAATAAAAAATATTTTATATAAAGTATTATTTATTTCATGATGTAATAGCAATAGTTAAATCTATAATATTTAAATTTAAAACCATCAATATATATATATATATATATATATATATATATTAATTATTTTATAACCTTAATTTAAAAAACAATTTTTTAACCAAACATATTAAACTACTTTTTATTCAACTTCAAATTCAATCACAGTTTTAACCAAACATATATAAATATCAAACCCCCCTTAACTAAAAATATTTTTATAAAATAATTTTTTTCAAATTACAATCACAAAAACTACCGAATATCATACACACTATCTGATCGCCTGGTGTGTGATTGAAACTTGGGTTCTGATCTAATTCTACGTTATTAGGAATATCACTGGGAATAAAACAATGGACGCAGAAGCACCTAAGAAACCCGTCTCTATTATTATTAATAACTTGAAGGCCTTAAAACATGTCAAATGCTGGGTAACTCTTGCAGCATTTCTCCCGATCTTGCCAGTATGCATATTTTTTTTTTTTTTAATTCCTGTTTTCATCCAATGAATCCGTAAACAGAGGAGATGCATTCCAGAAACGTATAGGTCCAACATTTTCCATCCAGAACGTCTAGCATTCCAAATGAAACACATTCAAAGAATAGAACACGCCAAGAAATTTTTATCTGATGAAAATGTCTAAAATTTATTTCCATCGAGTCATTTTTTTTTAATAAAAAAAATCATAATTCATCTGCCTCATCCATGAATAAACAATGAAATAAAAAACTGGCGTAGACTAAACATGGCTTCAAAACAAACTAATATTACAGAAAAGAAAAGGTGTTAAAACATCATTTTTCTTTGCTAACAATTTACTCATTCATTCCTCACTAGGAGCAGACTCAGGCCAGATGCTAACCTTCTCTTTCTCGTACTTAACATACAAAGCAGTCACCGCAGCTACAAAATAAATCTGAACCACCACAATTGCTGGAGTGTGATAATTAATTACACTTTTACCCGCTGCAAGCTCTACTAATAACAAAGCTGATAGCCCAAGAATTGCGATCCGCCCGTTTACCCTTTCACTGTACGGGCTAAACCCGAATTCCACTTTTAACCCATCAGAAACCGATTTCTTTAAAGGAACTGGAGGCAGGTACATTCCCGATCCTGACCCGGACCCAGATTTCCCTTTCTTTGCTTTCCGGAGCTCTGCTTTCTTGCCGGTCCCGCTTCTGTATCGGAGTCGGACCTGGGACAGGCGGCTCTCAAATTGGTCGTCGGATGCGGATCCGGGTTTCGACTCGGGCTCTTGGGTAGTGTCTGCTTTGTTGTCATCTGTGGTGGCGCGGGTGATGGAGGATTGTTTGGGCGCGTGAGGTTTGATTGGGAACGCGGCACGTGGATAAGGGAAATGGGTTGCTGTTATGGTTGTTGTTGAGAGTTGCAGAGAAGGAGAGGATGGTAGCGCAGCCATTGATGAATTTATGGTGGAAGTGTTATCTCTTAGCTTGTGTTGTTTTGTTTGGATAAGTCTGTCAGTTTTCTTTTTTGTGGCGGGAGTAGTTCGTTAGTGAAAGGCGTAGTGAGAGTTGCTGTTTGTACTTGCTACTCTCACAAATATATTTAAATGGACTTTACTTAGAGGTTTGATGCGATAGGTATTGGTCTAACATCGGCCTAATTTGAGATTTAGGGGATTTTGTTTTTCGTACCATTTGCAAGGAGGATTGAGCCTACACATTTGTAGAGTCTTCTATACCTGCTGCATCTATGTTAGGGTTGGAGAGCTGAGATTTCTGTGGCGTGAGGATTGTCATAATCGGGTGTTTAGGTTGGAGATATGATTATTTTTATTTATTTATGAAATTCACATAAAAAATAAAAAGTATATATTTTTTATTTTTATGAGGTATAATTTGTATTTTAAAAGAGTTATATTTTTTTAAAAAAATCTCCATACCTCCCAGCCAAACACACAAAGAGAGTGGATGTAAAATGAATTAACCGAAGTGCCAAGCAGTTGTTGGTAATTGAGCCATCCTAGAACTTATGACGGAAATTTGTTGTTGACAGCAATACTTCTTTTGAGCTGTATCCTTTTATTCAATTGAGAAATCATATACAAACATTCATCCTTTAAGGCACTATATTACTTCTAATTACCTTTATTGCAATCCAATCAGCAACACTCCTGCAGTCCCACTGACTACCTCACTGAAACTTTTAGCACAGCAGGCATGCATTTCGAACTCTGAAGCAGAAGGGACCTATCTGCGATAATCAAGGAAACCTCCCAATTCAACAAATCGTAAGCATCCTATGCATCAAATTTGACACTAACCGGGAAACAATAAGGTTAGAGCCACACCAACCACCTCCAGCCTCTTGTTGAGGTTATTTGCCATGACACTACTGCCTGCATATATAATAGCCGTATGCTGTAGAGATGTTAAGCAAAAAACAATGGCAGCAAAGAAGATCGATTTAAGTGAAACTTTGCCAATCACTCTTAAGATGTTATCATTACTTCAACTGATTTGAGTTTCATGAACCTCTCCGTCATGAGTTAGTCATTAAAGGATTCAAATAATATACATAACATATGACACTTAGCATGGATTTTATAACTTGTGAGACCCATCTATAAGAAGTTTACAACTTCCAAGATTTTTAATTAATTTCTCTTCCTTAAGAACAAGCTATCAAAGTGAATACTAAAAGCCAGATTAACATCTCCAATGTAATTATATTATTTTCTGATATATAAAAAATATGTTTTTAATACAGGAGGACTCAAAGGGAGCAGAGAAGGAAGAAGTGAAAGAAAGGTAGGTAGGTGCTCATATCCCACATCGATAAATCATAAGATACTGTTGAGAGCTGTGCCTATAAAACGAAATCGAAGCCGATGTTCAAATCATACCTTTCTCGGCCTTTTGGCTAAGATCAAGTGTAGTATCTGTTCTTATCAGTTTAATATCTGATACGTGGGCCATAGGTCCACACGATATTAAATTAATTTTTTAAAGGGGAGGGTCCGCTACAGTAGCTTGCTACTGGGATTCTCAAGCGTCGCCCATGCGTTGCACTACTGCAAGGGCCTGGCGCGCCCTCCAACTATGTGTCAGAATTTTTAGCTCAGGAGACAGCGTCACATTCGCTGATGCGTGAAAAATTAAAGTCTTCGGCCGCTTAGACATTGTACATTGTTCATCTCTGAATTATAAAGATACACTAATTGTTTGCAATTTAACTGGCGTCCCTGCTAGAACCACTCCAGGATAACTTAGACGTATTCATGGAAAATTGAATTTCTAACAAGCGTGGAATTTGATCAAGTTAGCTCGAAAATCCTTGCCATCTGGCACAGCCAGGAGAGCTTCACATAAGCTTTAACTGGTGCATACTGACGTCTGTGGTCTCATGAGGACTCCCTCTCTTGACAACAGCAAGTACTTCATCCTATTTATTGATAACTTCTCAAAAATGACTTGGATGTACTTCTTGAAAGAAAGATCTGAAGTTTTCAAAACAAAAATGAAAGAATGCAGCTGAGAAGCAAAGTGGCTGTCAACTCAAAGCCTTAGTGACAGAGGCAAGGAATATACTTCCAAGGAATTTTGTTTTGTGATGATGAAGGTGTACATCACCAGCTTACTGTTGGCTATGCCCCTGAGCAAAATAAAATGGGGTGGCTGGAAGAAAAAACCTACCTTTTTTAGCGCGAATATCAAAGGATCCTAAAGGTTCGTCAGAGTTATTACATGTGTGATTTTTTTTTTTATATCGTTTGACCATTCTGAAGACTTCCCATAATTTTGCCTTCAAAGCAAAAGCTATCAAGGCAAATCCACGAGGTTAGATTGTATCTCCAAGCTAATCACATGCTCTTTCGATAAGAGTATATAATCGTAGGAACGAGAAAATAGCAGCAAATCACGAGTCATGAACAAAGCGGCAATGGAGGAAAGAAAAGCAATGCAATTAAGAGGTGATCAGTCCCACATCGGGGAAACAAGAGGTAATATTGAGAGCCGCACCTATAAATAAAAATTGAAGCTTATTATTAGATAGGTTATATCTGTGTTGTGTCAACAAATAGTTGTGTTATCCGATATCTTATAATTGAGTGTTTGTCTTTGACCCAACTAGCATACTTTTGCGTTACCCAACCTAGCATTTGAAAATTGAAAATAAATAGATTATTTGTTATTATATTTTTAATTTTTATAATCATTGTTAACATTAAAAAAAAAAAAATCTGCCAAGGCATGAAATGTACCGGCGATGGTTCATAAAATTTCTCATGCCCGTATTTTTTTTTTCCTATCCACTCATCGTCCAATTAAAATGAAATAAAAATTCTATTAAAGTTTAGTAAATTATTAAACTAGACCTTGACTATGTAGCCTATGTAACAAAGTTTTTACCCATACCCATATCTTTAATATTCCTCACATATAATAAAAATGAACTCTTTGGTTCACAATGCTTAGATTATCAAGTTAAAAGTCAACAGAGTTCTAAATAAGTTTTTTATTCACATCACACCTTATGTATTCATGTTATTAATATATTTTATATGAACAAACAAAATCTTATAAATAAAAGCGATTTAAAATTATTGTAATATAATATTTATTTTAGTTGGAGAAATATTTTAATTTATATGATACCGAAAGACATAAAATAAACTATTTAAATCACTCTTGAATTATACAATACTATATTGGAAATTTATTTTAACCATATCAAGACTCAGAATCAAGAAATAATTATATTACATTGAAATTCATCAGCATATTAAATTGCTTTCTCAATTCATTTTTATAGGTTAATTTTTCACGTTTTAGCTATTGTTTCTCTTTTTGACAAACATTGATAACACTACGGAAGATTTATCAAAAACTCAACTCGTAAAATTCATAATCATTTATCTATTTTTAATTTAAACTCAAGGCACATATAATTGTAAAAAAATAGTTAAAATAATATCTATTTTTAATTTAAACTCAAGCCACGTATAATAGTTAAAATAAAAAAGGCGTGAAAATATAATATCAATTGAAGATATTTCAGTAAATAATATTTTTAATAGTTATATATATTAAAAAATCTGAAAGATAATTCAACTCATGTACCTAATATTTACTCAAGTTAAACATTAATCAAATTAATTTAATTATGATTTTTAAAATTTATATAAAATTATTTAAGATTAAAAGATATTTAATAAAAAATTATAATTGATTAATTTATAAATAAGTTTAAATAATCTGTTAGAAATTGAAAAAAAAAATATTACTAGTCGAATCACGTGTAAAAGAATAATAATTGATTTTAAAATGGGCGGGTCTAGGAGTCCCAAAATACAGTGGACGGGCTAGAACAAGGCTTGATGTTATTGGTTTGGGCTGCACATGTTTTAGCTTCCACGAGATTATTGGGAGTTTGGGCCAGTCTTCGAACTTAAGCAATTAACACAACATCTTTACACCAAAAACTAGTTTGGGCCTAGCACGAGGTATTGTCAACGAGTTAACAATAAAACATTTCGATCTGATTTATTGCATAGATGGGTTTTATGTGTTTTTATGAGGAGTGCTTTTACGTGTTCTATCTAATAATGAATATAATAAATTTATTTGAGGTGCTTTTCTTTGTTTTATCTAATAAAGAATATAAAATATAATTGCTATTAAATTTATTTGAAGTGCTTTTATGTGTTTTATCTAATAAAGAATATAAAATATAATTGCTATTAAATTTATTTGAAGTGCTTTTATGTGTTTTATCTAATAAAGAAATAATAAAACAATGAATGAATGACCACTCTTTTATGTGCTTTTTTTTTTGTACAGTTACACATGCATCGAGAATATATGGTGTGTATTGGTCTCTAGAAATTAAAGATGACTATAATTTCTGAAGGATTTTTTTCTTTTCTTTTTGGTCCAAACCGATTGGAAGGTCTACCTTACGAGGCCTAAAAATCATAAATATGTAACAAATCTTTTCCCATTTACCTGCCTCATTAATTATATACAT
>Ga0307515_10004337_pt1 | contig 29418 bp, 2 predicted proteins | sample 17_EM_MG_FD_194513 | JGI IMG/M metagenome (GOLD analysis project Ga0307515, IMG submission 194513) | Populus trichocarpa ectomycorrhiza microbial communities from riparian zone in the Pacific Northwest, United States - 17_EM | ecosystem: Host-associated > Plants > Roots > Unclassified | place... | reverse complement strand
ATCCGCTACTTTTAATAGTTTATTAATAATATAAATTCTGCTATAGAAATTTATAGGGGTAACCTTGCATAATTCCGAGATAAGTAGTATTACGTTAAGAGTAGCAATACGTATTTATCTTATTTGCGTAGGAGACCGCAGTATTACTTACCTTGCGAGCACTATATTTGCGAAAATTGCATTATAGTGTTTGGGGATCGTTATAAAGATAACCCTTAGATCTTTAAAGTGCGCTACTACTTTCTTTATAGATAAGAAATACCGAACAATATAACTATAAAGGTGCACCCTTTAACTATAGGAGTAGGTATTTTATATATTAATAGAGGAGGCACGTGCGGTATTATACCGTTAATACTAATGAAAATAATATAAGATTATATTAATATGCTAATTCCGCTTCCGTAGTTTGTTAAAGTTATCTTTAAAGTTAATATAGGTAAGTTCCCTAATAGAATTTTAAGGAATAGAATTAATGCTTATAATTTAAGGATTAGTGATTGCTATAAAGCATTTTATTAAGGGATAGCCTTTTAAGAAGTATATCTAAATATTTCTAGAAATGGCGGAGCGTATATTCTAACGGCGGAACGCTTTTAATATTCCTTTTTTTCCCCATATATTTAAGTTAGCGATATTTTATTTTATTAACGGTTTATACTTAGCTTAGAATATTAAATTCGTCCTAAAAGAAGTCTGTAGTATAGATAAAAGCATTCTAGACTGCTTATATACGATATATATAAGAATAATACTTAGCTTCCCTATTGCTACGGTTAGTAATTATCCGTCGTACTAGATATTTACTAACTATAATAGGGTGGGCATACGCGACAAGGAGTAAGGTAGGCCCCTTAGAGATTATTAAGATATAAGAGCCCTTTAATAAGCGCTTAGACGATATTATTATAAAGCTAAAAGATAGATTTAGAAATGTGCTGCTTTAGGAAATATAAGATTAGCTAGTCTATTTATATAGCTAAAGACTAATATAGGAACTAGTGCTTAATCTACGTCTATAGTTCCTGGGTATATCTTACCTTTTCTTTTTATTACTTGCAGCTGACTATACTTTATAGGTTCTTTCCTCTAAAATATATTAATGAGGTTAGCATATTCTAAGATACTAAACCTCTTAAAAATAACCTATTACTCTAGGCACTCTTAGAAGTATTAGCTATGTTTCCGCTTGTTAAAGAACTTAACTTTATTATTTCTCTAGGTACTAGTAAGCCTAGACAAAATAATTATAAAGTTTCTATTAATAACTGCCGAAGTATCCGTAAAAACGGAATGTTTTCTAAAGCCCGTGACCTTATTTTAGAGAAAATGCGTAATAAAACGGTTAGGTAAGCTTATAAAACTATAGGACTAGTGATATAGATTCTCTATAGAATCCACTGACTTAGTATTAACTTTAATGCCACTAAACTAAGACTTAATGATACTAGAAGTATACCTAAGCTTAAATTAAGGGTATAAAACAATTACTCCTTATTAATAAAGATTGATGCTATAGCGCGCTATATAATTACATCCCTGTTTTACTTTAAATTAGACTCCCTTTTATAAAGATATAATAGGAAATATATAGTTATAGGTTATATACTATGCTTAATACGGCGCTATAATCTAGTATTTCCAGTCCTGCTAAATAAACTTATAAATAGCTTCGCTCGATTCTTCCTAAATAAGTAGCCTATTCCTAGATTACTTTATAATTATTTATTTTTTAGTAAAGACGGGAATTTCTAAAAATGTATTAAACTAGATACCTTTAATAAATTTATAATATATCTAAAGGAAGGTAATGCCAAACCTTATAATATTAGTAGATTGCCTTTCTTGGTATATAAGCTAGTATTAGTATAAGGGTTAGATACTCCTTTTAGTAGGGCCGACTATAGTAAGCGGAAGAGGTTATATAAATATGATTATCTATTAAGAAAGCGGTAATAAATTTAAATAAGGATATTTAAGTAAAGGAATAAGTCATTTTATAGCCATAGTTTAATCTACTTAATAGTACTTACTTAATTCTTACCTACGCCCTAGATATAATATCCCGCGAACTCTCCCTATATAGCTATATATATAACTAGCTTCCCCCCTCTCTAGAGAAATTTAAATTCGCTATACGTATCTAATTTTGCTTAATTGCTACTAACTATAACGTCCCTCCTTAAGTGGCGTAAAACCCCCCCATGCTGTAATAAATCCATTATTTATACATTTTAACTCTCTCCCCCGCGATTCTATTAAGTTATAATTATAGTAGTAGTATTCTCTAGATATTTCCCTTTAGGAAACTAGTATACAGCCTAAAAAATATAATGCTTTTAATTATGCTGTTAGTCGTTCTTTTTAAAGCATCTAAAACTGCGTTAGCTTTACACCTCTATTATTACGGCACCGTAACCTATAACGCCTATAACGCCAGTAATAATAGAGGCTATTAGGTTATTGCATAATCTAATTAAATAGGAGACTTATGCGCTAATTAATAAGCTAAATAAATAGCGCTTATAGAGGCATGTATAGAAGCTTATAAGTGCCGCCTAAATATCTTTTACTAAATAAACCCTCCTTTAGGATTAAAATCGATTTTAATTAAGATAAATAACGAAGCTAAGGTTTGCTAATTGACCAGATTAGTGGTTTTAGGGAAGGCGAAGGTAATAAGCTATAAGGACCTTAAGGAGGCACGAGCGAAGCGCGTTGCGAAAGAGAAAGCTATAGCGGCTAAGGGTAAGGGAAAACGCGGTTATAAGCGTAAGAGTTCTGCGCTAGATATAAAGGTAGAGGTAGAGGTAGAGGCGAATTCGTAAGAGGAAGAGGTAGGTTTATTGGTGTTAAAGAACAAAATAGCGTAGATAGGCGAAGTTGAGCCGATAGGAGCGCTATGGAGGGCCCTAGTGGCGAAAATGTATTAGAATAGTGCTGTTGCTTTAAAGGTGATCTTATATTAGGAGTTGTGCAGTTTATATAGGAAATAGTTATAATAAAGTAGATGCTACTTTGAGATATATTATAGAAGTTATTAGTGTTATTTACTAACTCTAGAATCTGCGTATCTATATAGCTATAGTTTTAATAGCTATAGTCTACAACTTACCCTTAGCTATACTTCCGGTCTACTCCTTAAAAATACCTATAAAACTCGCTACTTTATAAGGGTGTGGCCAGAGCATAGTAGGAAGTATTTAGTTAGCGCTCTATAACGGCCTATACCTTAGATAGTATATAGCTATAATGGAATGTATATATATATATATATTAAGGAGGTACCTAAATAGTATATAGCTATAATAGAATATATATACATATATATATACGTTAAGGAGGTATAATACCTCTCTTACTAATAAGGGAGTGACTAGAGCGGGTCAGCCGCCCTCCCTACTAGTATAGCGAAGGGATAAGTGCCTCGCTATATATGTTATTACGTTTTCTAGAAATTTATAAAATCTCTAAAAGCTAGCTTTAACTAAAACGGAACTAATAGAATCTGCTAGAAGAGGCTTTGTTAGTATAATAAGTTCTATAACTATAATAAGCATAACGCCGAATTAGAACCATGCTTTAATTTAATTAAGGTATTATACCCAAACACTATAGCTACTCCTATATCTCTAGAAAAAGGCGTATAAGCACTTTATAGCTTAGGCTATATTAGGTTTTAGTTCTATATTTATAGTAGTGCGGTTACTTTCTTCTTAGTTAAAATTAGAAATACTATCTATTGTATTTAAACCCTCTACTTCCTTAAACGCCTTATTATACTCTAGGTCGCTTACTTTTAACTTAGACGCGGAGTTTAACAGACTTTTGCCTGCGTTTATAGCAATATTTAGGTAGTTAGGGCTAACAAAATTTATTAGAACTATATCGCCTTGGCTAGGCTAAGTATTACGTTCCTTTCGGCGTCTTTAATGTGGTGGAACCGCGGCTTATTAGGGGATAAATGGCGGAGGTAAAGGCGAGGGGGTAGCCTTTAGCTTAACAGGTTGAAGACCGGGGGAGCGACGAAGCGTATTATTAGAGTTGTAGTATAAGCTAGATATAGAAGGACACAGAAACATAAAATGTAGTTGATTAGGAGGTATAAGTAGGAGAGGGGATCCTTAGGAGTATTCGCTTATTAAGATCGGCTTATTGTTTGCTTAGGTGTAAATGTCCTCTCTCCTTTATAAGGTGGATTGTAGCTTTAACCGCGCTAACGTCTAGGAAACGCCACCTTGATAATAAGGTGGCGAATCTATAAAAGTAAGTTAGTTAATAGGAGGCTTATAGTAGCTTAGGTTAAGTTAGATCGCAAGGCTATAGGGCTAAAAGCGGCCCTCTTACTAAGTCTTTGCATAGCTATATACCCGACAGCTATAAGCCTAGCTTACTAGATAATATAAGTAAATTATATAGGTGATGATTGTATTAGACGTGCGGGGTTGTTTCGCATTAGCTAAGATTAAAAACTACTTTAATTAGAAATACTAACCGGGGTAGCGATTGTGTATAAATTTGCGCGCCATAGCAGATATAAGGCTAATAATGACTTTTTAGCATTGTAGTAAGTCTCTAAGACTTAGATAGGACTGTTTATAAGTATTATAGAGTACTAAGAGCTTAACAGCAGTGCTTTAGAGAAGGAATATCGTTATACTCTAAATTAAGGCTCTCTGCGTATTAGGCGCGAAGGCGATAATATAAACGTAATTTTTTAGTAGGAGAGGTTCTAAATATGTAAAAGTAGCTGCAGCATATAACTTATATAGAATTATAGTAAATATTAGCGTGTGCGCAGGATTATAGTCGCTTAAAGTTAAAGTACCCCTTATATTTTGCGGTATAGTGGGTTTTATATAACCCAAGGAGCCCAAATTTTACTTTTAGGTACGAGTTAATAAGGAATTTTCCAATAATATATAAGAGAAGGGTGTAAAAAAAACTGTATAGTGGGGTAACGGAATATTAAAAATTTTAAGTCCTTTCGCGTGAATTACTATGTGCGTGCTAAAATATTCACGCGAAAGGATTTAGAAATTTTAATATTCCGTTACCCTACTATATAGTTTTTTTACACTATTCTCTTACGCTATTAGTTCCTCAAACTATAAACTAAATCCTAGAGTAGAGTAATATAATTATTTGGCGGTTATTATAGATATAAGCTATACGTAAGGAGGTTATATTATACTAAGTGTTAATTAGAAGTCTATATGTTGATTATTAAAAAGAATAAGAACTCTGTCTATTAAATATGGCTCTAAGAGCCTCTATATATATATAGGAAAGGTATAGAAAATAAGAATAAGAAGGGGGGAGGGGGGTAGTAATAAAAATAAGGAGTAAGTAGGTAACTAAGTTAAGATAGGGTAGGTAACCAAGTTAATAACTAAGTTAATTATTAGCGACTTAGTTAATTAAGGCATAAGTATAGTATAAGGGACGCGTAAGCCTATATAATTAGATTGTCTATAAACAAGAATCTAAAGCTAAAGAAAGGAAAGAAGAAGAAGAGTAGCGCCGGTTGAAGTAGGGTTCTTTTATACAGTCCTCTAGTTATATAACCGCGAAGTTTTGCTAAATTCTGCTAGTGCCGTAATATTAATTAACTAAGTTAATAGGAGGTAGCTAAGTCGGTAATAAGATAACCTAATTTAGGTTAATATTAAGGGAATCGCCTTTAAAATTACGGAAACTATTATTGCTATCTATTACTTATACTATTTTAGCGCATATATAATTACCCGCTTTAAGATTATCTAAAAACTATTAGCTAAGATAGGAAAGAGGTAACGCTACTAGTTAAGAGAGGATTTGTGGTATATATAGTGCGGGATTTAAAGTTAGGAATAACGGTAGTTTGGAGGTTCTGCTAAGGGAGGGGGTTTAATAGCCCCCCCTAGATAGGGCCGGCAACGATATTAAGGTTAGAGTAGGTTATATAGTACTTATCTTTCCCGTTAGGCAACCCCGGAACGTCTAGCTCTATTAGCTACTGCTATACCTAGTATAATATATATATAGAATCTGTCTCTAAATCCGTAGGAATAATAAGGTTGGTCTTATACTACTATTTATTAGTAGACTTGGGCTAGCCAGGAATGGGGTTAGGAAACTCTTTTTAGCGTACTATAGAGATAGTGCTACTGTTAATTTAATAGTATCTATTATTGTTAAAGTTTTAAGCGATTAAGAGTCTCTCTCTTTAGTTACTGCTAGTGCCGTCTACTATCTACTGTAAAACGTCTATTAATATTTTATAATTACTTAGCTAGGTAGTTCTAAAAACAAAGACTATACTAGCCGCTCTTAGCTTACCTAGCTAGTTTTGCGGCAGCGTAATATAGCTATTTTTAAGATATTTTATAGCGACGTAAGCCCCTAGTATAACCTAAAGTTGTAGAAAATTCGCCGTTTAGTTAGTGGTCCTCTATATTAAAGTATATAAAAGATCTAAACTATTTACTCTTATCCTATTTAAGGCTAATAGTGGTAAGAGATAAGTTATTATATTGTTATTAAATCTAGGAATAGTGCGAGAGATATATCTATAAGGGTAACCATTAATCCCTATAAAGATTCTATTTTTAATAACTATAAGTTATTTATTTTAAGTATAGGTAAGACCTTAGCCGTATAAAAGGGCTATTAGGAGGAGGTAGAGAAGTGAATATATATATAGAATGCTAAAATATAAGGCTATTTAAATTACTTATAACGAATATAGAGGTAGAACTATTGCTATTTAAGCGTACCTTATTTATATTGCGTTCTATATAGGGTCTATTTTTAGTACCCTAATAGGACCCGTTTCGGAAGCTACTAAGCCTAAACTATTTACTAATGCTATTTACTTTGAAATTGTGCATATAAGATACTACTCTGCTATATTCCTCCTCCTCTACCTTTTTCCTGTAAAAGAGGAATTTTATAAAAAAAAATTTAAATATTATATTAGCTTGTAAATAGATAGTTGTATATAAATTAGATAACCTAACTTATATCTAAAAATAGATTAGCTAAAACCGGCCTGTTATAGGTAAATTATTTTACTATAAGGGGCTAGATTTAGGCCCTTTTTGGACTTATATAGTTTATAAAGAAGCTATTAACCCTATATTTTACTCTCTAGGTTAATTGCTATTTAAGATATAGATCCTTCTATTACTTATTACTTTAATATCTCCGATTGTTCTAGGGTTTTAAGATTAGTATAATTATTTTACTAATAAAATCCTGAGTATTATTATAGATGCTAGCTAAGGAGTTAATAGTCTAAGCATAGAATTGTTCTTTCCGCTATTTGCTAACTGCGGTAGCGCCTAAAATAATTTACCCTAACTTCTATTACTAGGTAGTAAATAACTATCCCTTAATACTTCTTTAAGCTAATAGGCTTTAGGGCCACTCCCTATAGGCTTAAATATTCCTAATTCTGCTAGCGATCTTATAGTTATAAAAGTAGCTAATTAGAATAGGTTTACTAAAACCGATGCTGCTCTTTATATAGCGAATTTCTTTCCCTTTAGCGGAGTTAGCTGCTAAGTACTTATATCTAGAGGATAGTTAATAAACCTTTTTAATATAGCAACTGTAGATCTAGGTGGAGATAGTGGCGTTATTTCTATTAAATTCTTAATATATACTGTAGATAAACTTGGCGGGGCCTTTATAAATTCTATAGTCTAATAGGGTGGTTCTTTTTAAAAGGCGTATATTTTTACTATTCTATCTACGGAATAGGATTGGATATTAGTTTATTGGCTACTAATACCGTAGATAGTTACCTATTACCCTCTATATTACGGACCTTATATCTTAAATATTACGACTATTTAAAGGACTAGTAGATATAAAAGTCCTAGTAGGCTTACTAGGCGAGATAGATCCCGTAGACCTATATAACGAGGGATAAGTTACTTAATATTATACTAGGGTGGCGGAAAATCCAATCTTATTTTAAATAACCTATAATTAATATATAATAGTTATTAAACTTGCTCTAAGGTAGAACAGAGCTCCTAATATATTCCGATATATAAGTAATACTTAGTATTCTCTTTAACTCCCTTCTATAGTTATTATGCCTTTAACTATTTCAATCTCCTATACGCATTTATAATAGCTTTTATTAAATTATTCTTTAATATAGTGTCTAGGTTTCCCGCTCTCTTTTACTATAGAGTGTTGTCTAATATATACGTCTTAAAGGCTTTAATAATATCTATCCTTAAGCGCTCCGGATTTAACTTATTATGCTAATTATTAACTTAGAGACTGTTTATCTAATACGCTAAGTTTCTTATAACTATTAGACCGTAGCTTAATGCATTTTTTTATTAAGGGGTAGGCTGTTCTAAAGCCGATATTAGCTTTATAAGAATTTTGTCTAGCGTTTTAGCACTTACTGCCTTAATATATTTAAATTCTAAATGGCTAAACTCTTTCTACCTTAGCGTTAGCTTTAGGGTTTTTTTAGTACTAAAGCTAATTTACCTATACTAATTTCCTAACTCGACTTAACCTCTCTATACCATTAATAACACTTTTACTCGCTATTAAGTTATAGTAATAGATTTTTTCCTCTTGCTTATTTACCTCTAGTAATATAAAGTAGTTACTATTATAATTTAGTGGGCAGAAATAAATTAGCTGTATTTCTCCCCTTTACTATCCTTAGGCCTCTATATAAAACGCTTTAATTTTTTTTCTCTAACCTATAAGAGGCCTTGTAACGCGTTTTATTTTACTACTTCTATTAAATAGCTTAAACTGTTTTAGTAGAATACTATAACTATACCTTATAAAAGATAGTTTGTCCAACATTGCTATTTTAGCTATTAAAAGCTAACTATTAAACTATTCGCCTTAATAAAGCCTATTAAGCATATTATAGGGTAACTCTATTCCACTATTAACTGTAATACTATTATCTTTCTTAAGCTTCCGCTTGCCTATAACTTTAATACTAACTTTTTTAATTAAACGATTAATAGCGGCATTTAAAGATCCCTTTAGTGTCGATCCCTATGTTGGAAATTACTTATATCACTAACTTACCGCCTCTAAAGTAAAGGTAGTTATTAGTTTCTTATACTCTTCTTTTAAAACTAGAGTCTCTGCTCTTAGTAAAGTAAATAAAGTATTAAGGTTAGGCTTTCCTTTATTTATTAATACCTCTAACTATTAACCTAGGATTTAGAGCAGCTGCATATAGTTTAAGTTTACTTTAGCGTCTTCGATAAGACTATTAAGTTATTTTATCTCTATTTTAGTATACTCCCTATTTAAAGCGAGTGTTAGCGGCTAGTAGGGGTTTAAAGTTATACTACTTACTAAATCTTTAGACTAAAGAGTATGCCTAAGCTGAGCTCTTTAACAAGCTTTATGCTTAGCTTATTCCCTCTATTAAGTTATATATTAATTCACCTCCTTATTAGTTGAGTGTTTTTCTCTATAATATTATTGTCCGCTAAGTTATAAAATTTATTTCTCTCTTCTTTAAGAGTTATTCTTCCTACATTTCTAATACATTTCCTATATTAATTGTTCGTTATTAGAAGACCTTGCATTCTATTTAGTATATAAATTACTATACCTTTACAATCTACTAGCTTGTTCTTTTTAGTATAGATTATAGCTTAGGTTAGTTTAACTTAAGTATTATATTACTCCTAAGCTCTAATATACTCTAATATATTAAGTATTATAATCTTTTAGTTTTGGAACTACCTTACTTTTAGTACCTATATCTATATAAAGCTATCTAACTACTTACTTAAGTTTGGCGGGTTTAAAGGCTTCTTATAACTTTATATTATTTATAGGATCCTTATATAAACCGTTTTCGGAACCCTATATTAATACTTACTAAACCTATAGATAGCCCGGGCTGCTTTAACGATTATATTCCTTTTTATAGTGACCTTTATTAAATTCGAGGCTATAGGAAGGCTAAGCGATAAAGAAATACTCTTAATTAATATTGGTGTCTTTTCTCTATAAATCTCTTTTGTTTTAAGAGAGATAAAAACATTTTTGTCTACCCGTTGCGCGGGTATAACTAGTGCTGCTGTTTTAATAGGGAGTTTTTAAGGTTATATGGCATGCGTTCCTACCATATTAGTTTAATCTCTACCTTTATTTAATACTCTGGGGTTTCTAGCTTCTAGGGTTACTTCCTTTATAAATGTTCTACTTACCCCTTAGTAATTTATTGCCATTTCTACTCTAGTAGAATCTTCCTTGGTAATCTAAATATCTTTATTTATATGCGGCTTGGCCTCGCTACCCTATATACCTTTACCTGGCTCTAAAGTAGTACTTTATTAAACTTTACTATTAGTATTATAATCTCTAAAAACCACTTAATAATTTCCTGTATTAACCGACGTATTATAAGCCCCTAAAAAAACTTAGTAATCCGTATAGTTGAGACTACTTCTAGTTTACTGCGGATTAAGCTTACTTAGATTTTTTCCTTCTTTGGTTTTAACCCTAGTAGACTTTAAAGGTTTATAGGAAAGATCCTTACGTAATATAGTCTTACGTTTTGTATACTTTACGCTTTTATCCTAAATGTTATCCCCGCCTTTATTTATATAGCCGTATTCTAGGATAGTAGTGGCTAAGGATTAAGCAGTATTAGGGGCTTTTTTATGTAAATTGCGAATAATTTAATAGAACTAAGCTAGTTTATAGTGAGATTTCCAAAATATAATCCGTTCTTGGTGAAGGCCTTTATATACCTTTAGTTAGACCTAAATTTTGGTTATTATATTTAAGCTAACCTTAGTGACGAATTTTTCCAAAAGCTCTAGCATTAGTTTACATTTACTACTTACCGGTATCTTAATCTACCTCTATTTGTAATTAGCCCCCCTTCTAAACTATATATAAAAGGCGCGCTAGCCGCTATAGTTGTTCTCTATTCCTACTTATTAGTTAAAGGGCTCTTTTTAGATAACTATTACCTTTACACTCGCCAAGGCTGGTAAATTGTTAAATTTTATTGTAATAGGCTATGTTAAGGACAAATGGTAGGAAATAAAGATTAGTTGCTATTGTGTAAATGTGTAATAGTAGCAGGAGTAGTAAGAAAAAATTCGATTAAGGGCACGTATATATATAACCTATAGGCCTTACGACATCCTAGGATATTAAAATGCTGCACTAAGGGATTTAGTTAAAGGATTACGCTATATACAGAAACCCGGTAAAGGGGGCTAATAGCGGCCGCATACAATAATGCCTGCGATAGCGATTATTAGCTATTATGTGATTTATGCCAGGAAGAGTTACGGAATGTAAGCCTTGGGGCCACTTAGCTATAAAAGCTATCTCTTATCTTACTCCTAGTGGCTTATATAACTATTAAACTAAGCGAGCTAAGCTATTAGGTTGAGACGTGTTTGCATTAGGAAGCTATAGCTTAGAAATCCCTATCCTAACTAATAAAATCGCTATCCTAGGTGCAGTGATTATGTAAGCTATAGTATTAAGTCTAACTAAGGCGCTTTTAGTATACTAGGTTATTCTAGTTGCCTATAAGATAGCTTAGTAGGCTATTAGAGTTCTACTTAAGGACACGGATCCGACTAGTCTACTAAGGTCTATAAGATTTATATTCCCTTAAATCCGGTTACAATATATAAGAGATTAGCATATTATATAATCTCGCTACGCCTATAAACGTAAAGGATGCTTAGAGAATGGAGTGGCTAGATACCGTTTACCCCTATCTAACGTATATAGATACTATCTATTAAGGGGCGACGCCACTGGCGGTATATACTTACTAAGGTTATAATATAAATTATTCCTATATCTTTGTAGCTTTATCTAAGATGGCTTTAATTTAGGATTATAGATAGGTTTATTAGCTAACCTATAGTTTCTATAGTCTCTCTGCTAAGAGCCAGGCTAAAAAATACCCCCCCTTCGACCTTATAGCTATAAAGTTAGATATATACCGCGTCATCTTATAAATATTTTAATTAGAGAATACCCGGACTTAAAAATAGTTCTAGACTAGTAGTCTCTATACTCTTGTTGTCTAATAAGTACTATTTATATAATTTAGTAAGTAGTTAGAACATTAATGGTGTATTGATTTGCTTCTCCTTTTATTATAAATATATCCTATAGTACTCCATAGAAGGACGGTAAAGTATATTACAATCTCTAAATATAAATTTTAGCACCCTTAATTTCCGCCTTTATCGCCTATCCTTTTATAACCTCTTAAATAATGGCCGGTATAAGAGTAGTTAGTAATGTTATTATAATAGCGCAGTAGAGAGCTTTTAAGTATAATCCGCTTACCTTACCTTTCTTTACCTTAATCTTAGAGAGCAGTTCCTTAGTCTTTAACTAGAAAATATATAATATGGTAGTAGGTATAAAGAGGGGGATATAATATACTATACCTAACACTAAATAGATTATTACTCTTGATCGAATACTAAGCTTTAGAAGGATAGCCGCGATATAAAAGAAGCGGCCGAATATTAAATAGAAGAATATAGTGATTAAGATAAGCATTAATACCAGCCCTATAATTAGGCAGTCTTAGATATACGCAGAGGTAAGTTTCTTTAAAATCCCTTCTAGCGATTAAAGGTTATTAAGTTAGTCTCTAAAAAAGCTTTTAATATCTTCTAACACTATATTAGAGAGAGTTAATAGTAAGTTATTATATGTCTTATTATAAGTAAATCTAATATAGAATTATTTTGTGCCTAGTAAGTAATTCCTAGGAACTAATGCTTTAATAGTATTGGGAATAGTTATAGTAAGAGAATTTACGGCGCTTTACGCCTAGCTAATAGCACTAGGGATAGCTATTATGGCGCTATTGGTAATACTTATAAGTTCGGTCTAAAAAGATTGGAGGATATTACGCTTTAGAAGGGTGTGTGGTATAATAAAGGGATTACCTAGAAGTCTGATAGTAAAATTAAACTAGATTTAAGACTTATTAGTTAAAGTTACTATATAAAGCTAGATAAAGAGTAAAGTCTTATGCTTAGGGTTGTAATACCTGCCTTTATATTGCTTTCCTTATATAGTACCTATAGTGCTAGAATTATATAGTAGCTAGTAGTAAGTATAAAGGTGACTAAGATACCTAGCTTTAGCTACGTTCCTCCCTTTAGCATAGCAAGAAGATAATAACTTTTAAGAGAATGCTTAAAAACTAGTTCTGTTAAGATAACAATAAGATAGTTTCTATGTAAATTTCCTTAAAACTTATATAATAAGTTCTTTGGGTCTAAAAAAGGGCCCCTAGTGATATAAAAAAATTAACTTATACTAATTTATGGGACCCTAGAACGGGGCCCTTCCTACTATTTTTAGAAATTAATATTAATGAGTAATTTTAGAAAATACGTGCTAGAAAAATATATATACTATATTAGTCTTCTTATTTACTAATAACATCTCTATTATTAGGATGTGTATTTTTATCTTTGTTAAACGCCTACTATAGGCTATAACCCTTACTAGACCTTAACCTATACTCCGGAACCGTTTTAAAACCTCTATTTATTGTTTCTCTTGTTAGTTTTTTAATTGGGGCCACGAACAATAATTAAGGGGATTAAGTACCTTAACTTAAGAACCTCTACCCTAATACTTAAGGCTTAATAATAGGAATGATATAGTATACCTAAACATTATTATACGCCTATATAATGATACCGATTTAGGTAGCGGATTATTAGCACTACTATATGGTAATACTAATTACGAGGAAAGAGTTTTACTTAGGCCATTAAACTCTAGAAAGTACTTATTTAAGTAAAGCATTAATAGCTAGATAATTCTTACTTAGTATAGTTAGAATATAGATAAATAGATCGTATTTGGTATAGCTAAAAGAACCCTCTTATTCTGTAACCTTTTATTTTTAAATATTAGCTCTATCCTTTTTCTTATAGCGAATTTAATACGATTAAATTTTTCTAATATTTAAATTCGGGGATGTAACCTGGTAAGGGACCTCGCAATCTTTTAGAAGTACTTTAGTTTTTAACTCCTCTAATAGGAGCCGGATTAAATTAAGCCTTTAGGTATACTTTATTACGTTATTTTAAATCTCCTATTAAAGTTTCTAGTTAATATTCCTAAGCAGACTTACTTCTTCTTTAGTATGCTGTCTAAGTTCTAGCTCTTAAGCTAACCTAGTATTTTCCTTTTATAGCTTGTCGATTTTTGCACTAAAGCTAATCTTGGGGTGATTTAGTGTCTATAAGAAGTTAGGAAATATTTAGGATATCTTATACACGTTTACTAATATTATAACACCTTACGCATTTGCAAAGCTTATCTTTGGGGTAGCTGTGACCTATATAGCCTTAAACGTTGTGCTAACTCCTTTATATAATTCCTTATAGGCACCAATAGAATAATCGCTTATATTCTTTAAGAATATTTTTAAGAATAGTTCCCCCTTTTCTAGTAGAACTTTCTAAATATAAGGATTATCTAGGCTAGGAATAAGACGAACTTATAATGGCTCTATTATAATTCCCAACCTACTCTTTGTAAAAGGGTTAGTTATAATTAAATAAGAGCTTGTTTGGCCTTACGTATATAGTTTAATAATTGCTCTTAGCATTTGTTCCTCTACCTTCCGCGTTTAATATTGCTCGATCGTATTAGAGCTATTTTGGTTTATATTGCTCTAAAACAACTAGCGAAAAGACAAATAAAAGATAATTAATAATTTATTTAAAGTAGGTAATATAACGTTACTTAGCTTTGCTTAAAAAATGATCTGGATTCTAATGGGGTGCGGTTTTAGGGCCCTAGAGCTAGTTCTAGGATACCCTGTTCTGGGACCCCTCTATTTATAGTATAACTAATTATATAATAGGAAAGACAATAGCGCAACCTTTTTAATACGTAAATGGTAGTAATACTAATAATTAGCATAGGCTTAAAATATTATAAGCTTACTACTTCTACTCGGGAAGCGACTGACTAAAAACGATCTTATTCTCTGTAAATCCCTCCCTTACTTAATACTATTGATTTACAGTTCCTGGTTATAACCTATCCTATAATACTAGAGCGGTAAGTCTATTATTATTTAAACGTATATATAGCCTATTATTAAGCGCCTGTAGTCTTTTATATTGCCCAACCTCTAGTAACTTAATTGCGTCTTTTAAAGCCTTTTCTAATGCAGCTTAACTTTTATATATCTTCTATGCTCTCTCTCTAATAGGCTGTAATTGTGTAAGTAGCCTTTTGTACGCAACTAGCTTTTATAAATAGTCTCCCTCTTAATAAAGCTTCTTTGTAATTTAGCCCTAGATATAATATACTTCAGCCTAAGCCATAATAACTCTTAATAGTTTTTGAGACGGCCATTAATTACACTGCGTAAGTCCACTTTTAAGTATTAAATCTCTTAGCGCACACTAAAGATCTAACGTGGTTCTATAGGGGCCGAGACGGAATCCTTAGTCCTATTTTTGTAGGTTATATAATTGCTTTCCTATTAAGCAACTAGTGGAATTATTTTAGGGTGCAAGCTGACTTTAGCACTATAGCTAGACTGATTGTTTTATATGCTACTTATAAATTAATAAAAAAACTTTCTACTTTTGCCTATATTTTAGACTATAGGAGACCTTAGGAAGCAGAAGATTAAAGTTTATCTAATTTAAGGAGGCCTTCGCCTTACTAAAATATCTATTTAACTAGCACCTGCGTAAAATTTTTTTTGGCCTAGAGTAAACGATAAAAAACAAAGTTTTAAATTTTTGTATATCCTTTTTAATTTACTATAAGACCTTAGCTTAGAATATAGTATACTAGTAGCTTTAAAAGAGTATAGAGGAGGGAATTAGAGTAAGTCTTTACGCTAAATTTACTTTACGCTGCTATTTAATATAGATTCGCTAGGAATACGTAGAGTTAAGGCCTCTTAATAAGATTTATCTGGCTGCTGACTAAATCCTTTTTATGGTTAATAAGAGGCTTTATAACGCTTTTAGCGCTATTAAGATGTTGTGTAAGGAATTATATAGCTATAGAAATGCCCTTGCTGATTTAAATGCGGCTTATAAAGATATATAATAAAAACTTCGCGATTATACTAGGGCATATAAAACTATATATAAACGATATAGCAAAGTTTTAATCGAATTTTAAAGCGCTGCAGTCTTAAACGCCTTACTTTGTTAGGATATTGAAAAAGCTAACAAAACTATATATATATTAGAATTAGAGGCGTAGGGGTATAAGCTCTATTTAGGAAATAGCGGTAAGTTAGCTAGCGCGAATAGTAATAAAGAGACTAAAATAGAATGGAATATAGAAAGGTTTATATTTAGAAAGTATTATAATGCTAAGATCCTTAAGCTTAAGTAGAGAATTGCTAAGACAATTCTAAAGTATAAAAAGGAAAAAGGGAAGATAATAGAAGAATATGGGAATGCTTTATATAATGCTGCTGACCGTATTATTGCTAACTAGTAAAAGGTTAAAGAACTTAAGATGCTATATAAGCCGAGGCTAGAAGGAATATATCTAGGAACCCCTAAATAAATTCTATTTCTAAAACGAGGGAAACCTAGTAAGGGCGATAAAGTTAAAGTGTAAGTATGGCAGGCTAAAAAGGGCCAAAAGCGTAGGTAGGAGTCCTCTAGTAGGTGTTAGTTTCTAAACCTAATTAGGGATCCGGTAATGTGGCTTAATTAATTAGTATAAGCGGCCGCTAAGTTTAAAGTCATTTATGGAAACTAGCGCGCGGTTTATATATAAGGTCTATTTAAAATGCTTTGTTTTATTCTAAACTGTTATATCTTTAAAATTTATTAGTGTAGTTTACCCTCGTTTCTGCACTTAAAAGAGAAACTATACCCTTATTATTTATTCTTAATTAATGTCTAATGCGGTCCTAATTAAGGTTATATAAATAAATACTAATAGGTTAGGTACAAAAAACCTCTAAGGGAGAGGTAAGAGGTAATATAGTATATACCCCTCTAGATGGCACCTATACTATATTAATGGAAGAAAGAATACTATTAGGTTACTACTTTAAGACTCCTATAAGGGAGTGTCCTAATTGCCTATCTTGCTCTATCTACTATTTGAGCTATACTTCTATACTTTTATAGATTGCCGTAAGGTATTATATGCCTGCCCCTAGCTTCTTACTGCCCTATATATATATATACGCCTACCTACGGTCCTTTTGCTTATAGTATAAATCTAGCCCTATATAGCCTAACCTTTTACCTTAAAGGAACAGCGGGATAAACTAGGTATTTTATCCTAAGGCCCTAACCTAGGTCCCCTACTATATCTCCTAGCTAAAAGATGTGTAGAGGAAGATAAAAGAAATACCGTATATATGGTAAATCCAGGCTGTTGGGTAAGGTGGCGTAAAGGTAGGTAGTTAAGAGGCTTATTATAGGCCTTCCGCCTACAAGGCGTATATGGTTTAGTTGTTATATATAGGTGCTATATAGTATATCGTGCTTATACCGCATAAGAAGAAGGGGGACGCTATGGGTAGATGCCGTGTTTAAATAGCTAATCCGACGTACGTTAAGGCGTAATAGTCGTTTTTTAAGCCTCTACTGGGGCTTACCCTCCTAGCAAAAAATTCTTCACACTACTACCACGTCGCTACGCTAACGCTGCGTAGCTATATATATGTCTCTGTGTTTACTCTAGTAGTTAATTAGCACAATTTTAATAGAACGCTAATAGTAACTGCTAGGTTCCCGGGCTTTACCGCGTAGAGATATAGAGGCCGATTTTTATAGAGCCCCTATGCCCTTATTATGTAGTAGTTAGACTATATTTAAAGGTTAAGATAAAATAAAGTTATGTACTAATAATAGGGGAGCTAGAAATAAAAGCTAACCTATAGTATACTACTATAAAAAATTATTATATATAGAGATAGAAGGTTAAATAAGATACTAGAACAGCTGCTACCGTATTAGGTACTAGATATTTAAAATTGAAGAAGTTATAGAATAAAGTAGGAGCGATAGCTCTAAATAGATATCCGCAGCGTCCTTAATTATACTGCGGGTCTCTTTATGTAGAGCTTTAAGCAGAGCTCTATATAGAGCTTTAAGTAGAGCTCTGTATAGAGCTTTGTGCAGATCCTTTATATATAAAGCTTTATGTAGAACTTTGTATAGAGCCTCTATACGTAAAGTATTGTGCGGAGCTTTGTATAAAGCTTTATACAAAGCCTCTATATATAGAGCTTTACGGAGCTTTATATAGAGCCTTTATACGCTAAAGCTTTACATAGAGCCTTATATAGAGCCTAAGTAGGTAAATCGCCCGTTTAGCGGCGCTTTCTGCTTAATATTGTAGGGGCTAATGGGGTAGATATATTAATCGATTATAGAGCTACTTTTGCGGATTAATTTGACGGTATTTCTAAGATAAAGGTAACTGCTTTATATATAAACAAAGTCGGATTACTTAAGAAACGCTAGAAAAGTCTCTTAGACTATAGAATTAACTTTTTAATAAAAAAGGTTAGCGATGTCCGCTAATTGATTCTACGGTCTGAGGTAATAAGCTTATTAAGGTAAGGGAACGTTTTAATAATCTCTTAGGAACGGCTGTAGTAAATAATCTAACGTGTAAAGCCTCTCTAGCAGCACTATAAAGTAATGATTTTCGCTCTCTATAGTTTTATAAGTATATAGTAAGAGTAAGCTAAAGCTTCCGCTAATTTGTGCGATCTATTACGTATAAGTTAAACGACACTTTGCTAACTGTTGCGTAGCTTGCCCCGCTTTTTTTACGGCAAACATAAAATGATTACGCTCCTCACTCGATATTATATGCTTAGTTTGGCACGCGTTGGCTAGAGATCCCGTTTTGCTTAGTAGGAATTTTTAAGGTAACCATTCTGGCTATACTTGGCTTATGTAAATACTTCGGCACTACTAACTCTGTATTTATTACAGTAATTAGTCCCCATTTTTGCATTATAGGTTTAGAGTATACTTAGGCATATTATAACCGGAGGGAAAAGGATCTACTTAAAAAAATAAAAAAAGAGAATAGCGAAGCTACCTAGGAGTATATTATAAATCTTTATAATACATCTCCGCTTATTATAGATATGAAGAGGTATAGATTATATAACGCCTTACGTAATAAATATATAGATATAGAAGTAGAAGAAATAAAGAAGACGGTAAAGGTAAGGAATAAAGTTGATGATATTAGCTACTAGGAGACCATAGCACTAATAAGAAGTTCCTTCCCGCTTAATGCGAATTAATATGTAAGTTCTAATCTAGTTTAGCTGTCTAATTTACGTCTAATAACTAGTAGGGCTCTGTTACAAATGCTATTGGCCTAAAAAATTCGCTAATTTTATACTTTTTTAATTATAAAGAGCAGATTTCCGCTGCGAATACCATTGTATTAGGTTGCCTAAATGTCTAGCTTCTAAGTATACCCTCCTTACCTAGTATATATCGTAACGTAAGTTTGGTTTAGTATAGCTACCTACTTTATTACTAATAGGTAGAAGAACTATGCAGGCAGTACTGTTTTATTAGGTTTGCTTAGTCTAAATATTTAGTTTTTAAGTATACCCTGCTCGCCTAGCGGTATGGGTTATAACGTAAGTTTAACTTAATATAGCTACCTATTTTATTGCTAATAAATAAAAAAACTTTTCTTCTAGTTATTAATTTGGCTTAAATGGGTTTAGTAGCTTTAGATATTTACCCTAAGGTTTTTATATTATAAACTAGCACTTCCGTAGTGGCCTATTTATAATAATAGTTGCCAAAATAAGTAAATATTAGTTGTTTTACATTTATCCATCCTCTAGTATACTATATTACTCTTATTTTAGTTTTCCGTGCTATAGTGTAGAAAACTATAGGTTAAATATGTTAAGTATAGAGATATTGGAGTGGTACCTTAAGGTTATATAATTCTCTTAGTTTCTAAAAGTTTGGGTCTGAGATATATAGCCCCTACGTTAAACTCCATTATAAGGGATTTTTACGCTAGCCTTAGTTAACAATTCCCTATTTGCCTACTCTTCTTAGATAGTAGATAACTTGTAATTATATATAGTTGTTAAACCTAAAGGTATTACTTTTGGTGTTGGATAATGTAGCTTAACTTTAAAGGTGTAAGGCTTAGAGTCTTTAGAGCAATTTAAGCAGCTATCTCCTTTAAAATTATAGCGGACCTTAAAGTATTAGCGAGAGAAAAGGAAAAAAAAATAATATGCAATTAGGAGGACCTACTTTTCGCTGCCTATATGCGTTGCATACTTACTTGCGTTTTAATTAAGCCTAAAGGTAGCGCTACGAAGGGTCTATATTGTTAATTAGGTATATAAAGATTAGAAAGTGGAGTAAGTCCTATCTAAGATTATAGAATGATAAGTACTTAGTTTTAGAGAAGCCGACTTACTTACCCTATTTGGCTTTATGGCATCTAATTTATAGTGTCTGATTTATGGTGTCTAATTTATAGTATCTAATTTATAGTAGAGTGTGTTTATTTATGGTGTTGGCTTTATGGTTTTGGGTCTATAGCCTTGGGTCTATAACGTCTAGCTTTAACTACTTTTAGAGTTAAATTAAATGGTATCTAATTTATAGTATCTGGTTTGACTAAAATAGTTGTGGAGCTGTAGGGTTATTATTAAAATGAGGTTATATAGCTAAAACTCTGTATATTGCTTATTTTCTATATAGGTGGTTAAAGAGATTTTAAGGAACTTTAACCGACGGTTAAAGTTGTCTAATTAGTCAGATTCCTATTAAGAGATTTCTCCTATAAGTTTTATTACGTAATATTGTTGTGGGCTTGTTTTTTAACAGTTATAGTATAGTATAATAAAAATATTTTCGGAGTTGCTGCTTTAGGCTATAGATTCCGTGGTATCTGATTTATAGCGCCTTCTTTAAATAGTTTAAAGCTGATACTTTAGGCTATTAAGTCTATAGTGTATAGTTTATAAAGTTACATTTATTAGTTGCGGCTTAGGCTACGTATATAGCAAAATATTATATTTCTTTAAAAAACTAATTGTAATAATAAACTGTATAATAACTAATTAAGTTCCGAACGCACCCTTTAAATACGATCTGTAATATAACAATTAGTAATATAAATAGTCTGGTTCGCTTATAGATAATTTAATTATATAGGCTTACATACGTCCTTCTTACTATACTTATGCCTTAATTGACTAAGTCGCTAACACTTAGTGTACTTAGTATGCTAAGTAGCTCACTGGTTTTAAAGGAATATTAAGACTTATATATATTAATTTAACTTATAGGCTTATAAAATAGAAAGGCTAAAGTCTTTATATAATAAAATAATATTAAGTATTTATAAAATCCTATAACAACTACCTAGTAATAGAAAATAGTATTTTAGGCCTAATTAGGTAAGTATCTAGTTAGGCTAGTTCGGTTCGGTTTGGCTCTAACTAGACTAATTATATTACTAATAATAATGCCTTCCGATTAACGATAAAAAGCTCGGAAATGCCTATGGTATAAGCTTAGAAGCTTTAACCCTATAAAAGCTTAGTAAATCTCTAGATTAGTATAGGCGGGCTATAGTTCTTATGTCTGGGTCCATTTCGTTAAGTTGTTTAAATTGTTCCTCTATAAGGTCTAGAGAATTAATATATTTCTTTACTTTGTTGTCTTTCTATAACCTCGTATCGATATTGTATAGATTATATTTAGGTTTTTTTAGGTCGCGCCGTTTACGTCAAACTGCTATAAGGGTACGGCCCGGAAGGAATTCTTTATATATTTCTAGTTTCGTTCCTTTTAGAGATAGGTAAATAAGGATAGCTACCTTATAGTTATCCTATAGCGTGCCTGGCATAGCTATAAAAAATAAGGCATAACTGTTTAAATATAGAATAATAGCGAAATGGTAATATAGTAAAGATTACAGAGATTTAAATAATATTCTTAATGCTGTGCCGCACTTATAGACGATATTGCTTTAATACTAGGTACGTTAAGTTCTCTTTAGTGGCTGTTATAGTGTTACATCCTTAACTAATAATTGGTTTGTAAGTAAGTAAGGGTAATATTAGAGCTTAGGGTAAGGGTCTTATAATTGGCTTATCTGGCGAAGCGAGGGGTAAAGCTTATAGAAGGGCTGGTATTAAATATAATAGCTCTAAATAGGCTTCTGTAGAAGGGCTGGTCTAAAAGGATAAAATTAGCCACCGCATTTTAAACTTACTAGTAAGCGCTTTACGCTAAAAGCTAACTAATAACGAAATGTTAGTGCCGGGCTTAAGCCGGTATAGAAATTATAAATAAGATTACTATATAAAACGCTTATGTAATTAAACGCTAGCGTCTTGTCTCCGCTTATATTCTTAAATAAGTTATTCGTCCTTTATATTAATTACTATAGAGTAGAGTAAAGATGACCTAAATAACCTAAAAACAATTGCTAAGAAAGATAAGACAGCGGCTGAAATTACCGTCCTCTTTAATGAAATGTCTATAACTATAGCGTCTATAACTATAATAAGAATTATAGATGGTATACGGGCTAAGTATATAGAGTTAGGTTTGCCTTATAAGGTAATAAAGAAAGTAAAGAGTACGAAGGAAGCGAGAAAAAGAAGTACGAAGAAAGTAAGAAGAGGAGGTACGAAAAACGCGAGAAAAGGAGACGCTACGGTTATAGCTAGCGGTGGTGATGCCTTAAGTATATCTTATTAAACCCTTATTAATATATCTTTAAGCCCTAGTGGATATATAAGTTGTAGTATAAAATTACACTGTTCCTAACATAGGTACTAGGAGTATTTAGATATACCTCTAGGGAGTATAGAGAAGTAAAATGGAAATTATTTTATAAGGATAAGAGCGGGATATTTAAGCTTTAAAATTATTCTATATATAGGCGTGTATATGGCGTAGGCGTAGGCTAAGGGCAAAGATATACTTTATTTAAATTAAAGTTCTATATATATAGAGGCTCTAAAGATAAGTTGGGCCGTATCCCTTTTATATTACTGTCTTTACTGTTAGTAAGATCGCTAGTATAGCCAAAGAGGTGCCTTGCCTTGTATCTCCTAGAGAAGATTTAATATAAAATTCTCGCTAAGCCTACTGCCTTTCTGTATATAATAAGATGGGCTAGTAATTCTTATATAGTATAGCAATTAATGACGAAAACGAGCTGTGTTAATAATAACTTTCCTACTAACCTTTATTTGCTCGAAATTCTTAACTATAGGCTTAACCTCCTAGGTATAGAGGTACTCATCCTATAAGGATAGAATAAAGTAATTAAGTCTCTGGCCCTTTTCTATAGTTATAATAATTATATTAATCTGCAGTACGAATATTTAAAAATCTATAATAAGATATAAGGATCTTATATATTGCAAAAATTTAAAGTTAATTATATAACTACCGCCTGATGACAACAGGTGTAAAATTAATATATAATAGAAGTTTTCGCAATAAAGGATATTAGTAGCCTTTGTATAAATAGCTTTGTATACCTATAAGAGGGCAATTAGGATATTTAATAGCGGTTAGTAGCCCTTATTTAAATTAGACTAGCTTATTTAAAGCAGAATTGGTAAATCCGTAAGTAAAGTTTAGGAAGGAGGTTAAGAATATAGCTGGGCTGTTTGTCGCCACAGGCTGAGCAAATTATTTTTATAGTAAGAAAAGAAGGATAGCGTCCCGCTTTAGCTTTATATTAATCGCTAGTATAGGGCTAGGCTTTCCTTAGCATATTTTACTATAATAGTTGTAGTCCAGAACTTACTGCTTAACTTTTTAACTTTTTAATTTAAAGATTATGGATAGTGATTCCGAGATTGACGAACGACCCTAGTAAGACCCCTAATAACCCCAAAAATATCCTATAAAACTCATCCTATATTATAGGGAGGGCTTACTTACTTTATAGTAAATGCCGCTGCTCTTTAAGGCTAAGGAAATTGTAAAATTTTGGAAGAATGGTAATATGTCCTATCTTATTTAATAGGAGGAAAGGGTTGTTACTGGAAACTGCTTACTTAGGAACCTACTAGGCGCAAATATTCTCTATAAAATATATAAAATCCGCTTATACTCTGACCTAGACTTAACTTTGTATATCCCTTTTAGGGAATTTATTTACCCTATTAAAGGAGATAAGCTATATAGAGTTGTGTAGAAAGATTAATAGCTTTTTAATACATTCCTTGCTACTAAAGGATAGTTACTTTATAAGTATTAGAGTTACTAATTTTTAAATAATAATTGGTACGTTCTTTAAAGTAAGTTAAATAGTTTAGGTACATTAATGGATCTTTAGTGTTATAGTTAATAAAGAAGGGCGGATTAGAAGGATAGGATGGAGAGTAAATTGGCTAATAAATTTAGTATATTAGATATCAAATAAAGCCTTATAGCACCCCGATTTAACTTTCTATAGTTGCCGTTGGCGATATACTAAAAGATAGAAAATAACTCTTACGGAGCGGAAAAGAGATAAAGGAGCGGACTGTAAACCTAAGACATTATACTTATCCTGTGACTACACCCCTACACATTTTAATAAAAACTACTATACATCCCTGTTATAGAAGGGCTTCGTGTTACTCTGGCCTTTTATCTACCTTATATAGAGTAGCAAGAGTTGCTACTAATACTGCGCCCTATAAAAAGCTAATAATACTATCTACGGGACCGCCTGCCTTAAGGTACTCTAATATATTAATTAGTGTACTTCCTAGTTCTCTATATAGGCTTTATACCTCGCCACTAAGCTTAATTTTCTTATATAGTAGATTCTTCGATAGATATTTCTGTAACTCCTATAATATCTAGGCGAAGAGGATTAGGGGTATAAAGCAACTCAAGTCCCCTAGGATACTAGTGAAGAAGTAAGCTATTTTAAATATTTTAGATAAGATAACGGGTCTTATTTTAAACTAGTTTAGCGACTGCGTATAATCTGCTAAGTGTTTATTTAGCTTTTATTATTTGGAATATAGAATTGGAAAATACTGTATAATATAAGAATTCTTAGCTTTAGTAGAGGGGAGTTTATAAAATCTAATATCCTTAAAAAACTTTTTTATGTTATGGTGTATTAAAGTATAGAGTTTATATTTGTACGGCTATAAATTAATTTGCCCTATATAGTATTAATCCTAAAAGCGTTTTTGTAGAGTGCCTCTACGCTAGGTAATTTTGGCCTATAATACTTATAATAAAATATAATATTTCCGTAACTTTTTATAATACAGGTATCTAGACTTATCTTTACTGACGTAAATCTGCGGTATAGTAAAAGTAGGATATTAGGGGTATGAAATCCTAATTGTTTATAAAATGTCTTATATAAAGTTTGACCTTAGTATACGGGCCGTATCCAATTAAAAGCGCGTGTTAATTACGCTAATTAAAATGCGTAGATTTTTACCTAAAAAAAGGTAAAAATACGTTAAATGGCTGTGCGTATTACTTTAAAAGGTATAAATAATTACCAAGATTAACGCGTGTTTTTAACTAAATATACTAGAATGGTGTAGTATATAGTGTCTAATTTATAGTGTCTAATTTCTGGCACAGCGCTAGTAGGCTAATTGACTAGTATAGCGCCCTCGGGGTTAGGTTTCTGGTGTTTAGTTTATAGTATCTAGTTTATAGTATCTGGTTTATAGTATAACGCTAGTAAGGCTATTTAACTAGTAGGGTAGTACGGGTCGTATCCTATATTAGCTCACTTATAAGCGCCGGGGCTTAGGTTCGTCAATTGTTATATAAGAGTTTAATTAACAGATCTAGGCGAGTAATAGTCTCCTCGTATAAGCACTTTAAGGTATTAAGCTCTTGTAATACTCTCTAGGCTATAAGATTCTATTTATAAGCGGTAAGCATCTAGCGCGTAATATAGTTAAGCTTTTATTTATAGGGTATTATTTAGGAGATATAAAATGAAGTCTCTAGCTCTAGGCCTATAGAGTTAATAATGTACTAGCAGGAAAACTAGAAACTAATAAATTTGCGGATTAGCAATCTAGCTACCCTCTATAATAGTGCTAAATTTATAGCTAGCAAGAGACTGTTTAAACTAGCCTATAAGGTTGCTATATACCAAAGCCGATCTATGCTAAAGCCTTATATAATTGCGCTCCGTTGGTTAAATACATCGGTAAAAACCATTAGGTATACTTATTAATTCTTGCCTATACTATATACGCGTATTAAAAATAGAAATTTCACTTTTTTCTGGTAGAATCTATGACTAAGAAATCTCGAATTCCTATTACAGCCGTAATGTAACTGGAATGTAAGGGTGCCTAACCGGCCCTCTTATTCTCTATAAGTATATTATTCTTATATAAAAGCTAGGGAGTAAAGTAATAAAGAGCACTTAATAACCTTTATAAAGATAATAGAGCTTACTTTTAAGACTCTAAGCACTAGAAAATCGCAGCTAAGATGTCTTTTAACTATACTACTTAATAAATCCCTCAGCTTAATGCTATCTAACCTTTAACTAGTTGTAGATGGAGATTTTATACCGCCTTTAGCTGTCTCTTCCTTATTAACCTTATATGTGCTCTTACTACTACCTCTTTAGTAATAGCTTTACTAGTAAGTTTTTTTTATTACTAAATACGGTCTAATCCTAACTCGTATTAGATTATAGCTAAAAATCTTTATGCCTTTGGTATTGAAGCTTTCTAGGCTAGGATATTATTCCTACTTACTTCTACTATTTTTTAACCTACCTTTACCTCCTTATCTAATATATTTAGTTATAAACTGGTGCTTTTGCTAGCTTTAACCCTTTTTACTATTAGAGCTATTATTGCCGCTATTCCTAGCAACTTTACGCTAACGCTTATTGGCCGTTTGATTTAAGGTATTGGCGGAGGAGGTATCTCCGCCCTAACCTATATTATTATTACTAATATAGTAAGGCTGAAAGAGAGAGGAAAATAGCTTAGGCTAATTACTATAATGCGGGCATTTGGTAATGTAATAGGCTCTATACTTAAAGGTTTACTAGTGGAGAAGGTTTCTTAGGTAAGGTTATATACTATTTAATAACGCCTGCTAAATTCTAATAAAATTATAGAGATGGATATTTTGGCTTAACGTCCTATTTTATCTACTCTCCTTCTTAATAATACCATTTTTTCTAAAACTTAAACCTAAAGACGGTAAAATTTGTGATAAAATTAGGCAAACAGATTGGGTGGGATTATTTATCTTTATTACTTTTATAATAGCCCTCCTTATTCCTATTACTTGGGTAAGCATAAATGCTTTAATATTAATAGCTATACCTAAATACTAACTCTTTTAGAGTAGTGTAATATACCTATAGTATTATTAGAGAACGGTAGTTCCTCTTATACTAAGCGTATTTAGCTTTTTTAGCTTTACCCTTTAGTTAAAATATGTATCGCGTAAACTAATACTCTACGGCAGTATGTTTAGAGATTCTATATCCCTTATAACTTACTTTACTATAATCGTCTACAGTATATTTTTATTGTTAGTTCTATACTATATAGTAAGCTTTCCCTTTATACCTATAGTAGCCTAAGACCTAATATATTGCTAGCTACTATATTTTAAGGCAGCTAAAGGTTTCTTACTAATTTCTGCGGGGATTACATTGTTCCCCTAGACTTTTACTATTAGCCCCACTGCCGCCATTATTAGGCTCTTTATTACTCGTAGTAGCCGTTACCACTAGGCGATATAGGTTGGGTGGCTTCTTACTACTATTAGTAGTGGCTTACTTGCCTTACTTAAAGCGGATACTATAACTATTATATAGGCAAGTATCTCCCTAGTTAGTGGCTTAGGACTTAGGATATTATACCTAGCTATAAGTTTTACTATTTAAGCTGCCGTAAGTAGTCGAGATCTGCCTTTTATTGTAGTACTCTACTCGTTCTTCCGCAGTTTTGGCTAAATATTAGGGGTAGGTATTATAGGCGTTATCTTTTAAAATAAAGTTAAAAAGCATCTGTTAACATACCCTAATTTTGCTTAGAAAGCAGCGGAATTAAGTAGGGATATAAGTGTATTAGTGGAGGTAATTAGGCGGATGTTAGTAGAGGAGGATGGTATAAAAAGGGAGCTAGTTATAGCTTATATGGATAGTTTAAGAGTGCTTTAGGTAATAATATATGTGCTATTAGGTATTATATTTATAGCCGGCCTTTTTATAAAGGAAAGATTACTAGAGAGAGGCGTGGACATAGATTAGAGATTTATATTTAAAGTTAGACCGAGGGGTAGTACTGCTAGGGTTAAGGTAATATAAGGTAGAAGTAAAAGGATTAGTTCTGGTAAAAACCTAAGTCTCCTTTATACTAGTGTAATTATAACCTAGCTACTTAAATAACGGTCCTTAATATAAAAATGGATTTAGTGTTAATTCCTTCTAGGGATAATTAATTACTTAGTAGAGCCTTTTAATATCCTAGGATATTTAAACGCCTATAGAGCATAACTTAGCCGAGCTACTTAAACCGGGCGAACCTTAGTTTCGGTAAGCTTAAACCTACCACATCCCCCCTTATAAATATTATTTATCTAATAAGTTTACTTCTTTCCTTTAACCGCTCTATAGGGGCAAGTGCAGTAAAGGCTAAGATATTCACTATTAGAGGGCTTAAAAATTAGATTCGGCGCATAGTTAAAGATAATTAAATAGTTTTACCCAATACAAAAATGCTAGATTAGCGAAAACTTAAAGTAAATTAAATAACGACAGAGTAAGTTGCGAAAATTAGGTTATATTAACGATGCTTAAATAAGAGCGCATTTGACTCTTTATTTAGACATTATAGTACTATAAGTTAGGCTCTTATTTGTCTTAGGAAGGACTTTATCGCTTTCTAATATAAGGAGAGACTGTTTAGGTCTGGGCCAATTTATAAAACTCCTAACTTGACTTTTCTAGTTCCTTAATCTTTTTTTAGGCAGTAAGAATTTGATTAGTTATATTATTTAACGCCCTCTGGTGTTTTTACTATATATTAATCTTCTCTTTCTTAAGCTAAGCGATCTTAGCTTTAAGCTTTTCTTTTAGAGGCCCTTGTTTTACTTAAGCCTAATATATCTTATTAAGATTAGGATTGCTGCTTAAATAACGCTTATAATCTTTAACCTTTACCTATTATGCCTTTAAGGCCTTATTAACCTTTCTAAGCTCCACTTATAAGGTGATAACTTTATTAGCTATACTATGGACGTTAGAAAGCGCCTTTTTTTTATTTTTTTTTATCTATTGTATTATACTAAGTACAATACTGCGCATGCAGCCTTGGGCTATGGCGCTATAGTTCTATATATATAAATCCTTTCTAGGCAGCTTAATATGTACTAGTAGCTATGTCCTAGTAGTTTATAAACC
>Ga0307515_10004336_pt1 | contig 29421 bp, 20 predicted proteins | sample 17_EM_MG_FD_194513 | JGI IMG/M metagenome (GOLD analysis project Ga0307515, IMG submission 194513) | Populus trichocarpa ectomycorrhiza microbial communities from riparian zone in the Pacific Northwest, United States - 17_EM | ecosystem: Host-associated > Plants > Roots > Unclassified | place... | reverse complement strand
CGTAGCCGGGCCAGAACGCGGCCGCCTGCTGCGGTGTCTTGTTCGACTGCTCGACCAGGTTGGGCTCGTTCAACACCAGCAAGAACTTGATCTTCGGGTGAGCTTTCAACCAGGCGACCACGGTGTTGTGGTCGTACACGTCGTTCCACAGCATCGAGTAGAAGTCCATGTCGAACTTCTTGCGGTAGGCCGCCGGGGCGCCGGGGTTGGGCTTCAGGCCCCAGTCATACCACCAGCTCACGCCGGGCGACAGTGCCTTTAGGTCCGGGCTGTTGGCCAGGTCGTAGGCGATGCCGCGCTTGACGCTCTTGGCGGCCAACTGCGGTGTGTCGGACAGCGCGGCCGAGGCGGTTTGTGAGGCGGGTTTTTCGGGCTTCTCGGCCAGCGCCAGCGGCGATCCGGCCAGCAGCGCCAGTCCGGTGGCCAGTGCCCGGCGGCGTGAAGTGGATGAAGGTGGCTTCATAGGTGCGGCAGCGCTTTCAAGAGGGGGTACCGAACACTAGCACCGTTGCTTCGGCGCACCCAGCCAGCCGGTCTTCGCGTTTACGCGGATCGATGTGTCCGAACGTTGCACGCTGCTGGCAACGCTGCCGTCGCGTCGCAGCAGCGGTCTCGCGCGGGCCACGACTTTCGCGTGCAAGGCGAGCCCGTGCGCACCGTCAACGACGCAGATGTCATGTGCATCCTTGTTGTCTAGGGGTGCCAAGCGGCAGGGCGGTTGCTAGGATGGCAGCTGTGCCTACCCGGCGCTCTTTCGAAATCGATACCCTCGATGGAAATTTATCTAGACGCCAACGCCACTACCCCGGTGTTGGCCCAAGCCAGCGCAGCCGCGCTGGCCACCATGGCCGATGATTTCGGCAACCCCAGCAGCATCCACAGCACGGGCTTGAAAGCCAGGGCGATGATGAACGCGGTGCGCGCCCGAGCCCGCCGCGCGCTTGGCGCGCCGAGCGGCCAGCTGATGTTCCTCAGCGGTGCGACCGAAGGCATCCAGACCGCGGTGCTGTCGGCCTTGAGTGCCTTGCGCACCCGCCGCGCCGAAGGCGCCACAGACTCACCGATGCCCGAGCTGTTGCTCTACGGCGCCACGGAGCACAAGGCCGTGCCCGAGGCGCTGAAGCACTGGAACGCGCTGCTCGGCATGGGGCTGGAGGTGGTCGCGATCCCGGTCGACCAAGACGGCCTGCACGACCTGGCCTGGCTGCGCGCCCATGCGCCGCGCGCCGGCCTGGTCTGCACCATGGCCGCGAACAACGAGACCGGTGTGATCAGCGACCTGGACGGCATTGCCGCCGCGCTCGCCGGCAGCCCTGCGCTGTGGATGGTCGATGGCGTGCAGGCGCTGGGCAAGCTGCCGCTGCGCCTGGTCGAGCGCCGCATCGACTATGCGCCGTTCTCTGGCCACAAGCTCTACGCGCCCAAGGGCATCGGCATGCTGTACGTGCGCGAGGGCGCGCCGTTCACGCCGCTGCTGGCGGGCGGCGGGCAAGAGGGCGCGCAACGCTCGGGGACCGAGAACATGTCCGGCATCGCGGCCCTCGGCGCGGTGCTGGCCGCGATGGAAGAGGGCCGCGGCTTCAAGAGCCGCGTCACGCTCGCGGGCTTTCGGGCCCGCCTCGTCGAGGCGCTGCAGGACGCGTTCCCCGGCCTGGTTTTCAACGCCCCGCTGGAGCTGAGTCTGCCGACGACGCTGAACTTCTCGGTGCCCGGCCTCAGCTCGAAACTGCTGCTCGACTTGTTCGATGCCGCCGACGTGCGCGTCAGCGGTGGCTCGGCCTGCAGCGCCGCGCAGGCCAAGCCCAGCTTCGTGCTGGAGGCGATGGGCCTGCCGGAATGGCAGACCGCCTCGGCGGTGCGCATGTCATTCGGGCCGGCCGCCGACGCCGACTTCATTGCCGAGGCCTGCGCCCGCATCCGCACCTGCGGCGAGACCTTGCGCGAGTGTTGCCTGGGCTCGGTGCCCAGCCGCGCGCTCGCGCCGAACGGCGTTTCGCGGTTTGTCGTCGACGGTGCCTGCAGCTATGTGGTGGCCGACGCCAGCAGCCGCCGTTGCGTGGTGATCGACCCGCTGGCCGAAGTGACCGAGCGCGTGTCGCAGTGGCTGCGCTGCCAGGGCTACACGGTGGCGGCGGTGCTTGATACCCACAGCCGCAACGAGCGCGCGTCCGACACGCTGCTGTTCAGGCGCGACGCCCAAGACCTGCTGGAGCCGGCGGCACAGGCCGGGTTCGAGCCCTTGGGCTGGCCGCAAGGCGCCGAGCAGATCGCGCTCGGCGTGCTTCGCATCGGCCGGCTTGCCGTGCCTGGGCACACCGAAGACGCCACCGCCTACCTGCTGCACGGGGCGCAAGGGTTGCGCATGGCCTTTGCCGGCGACACGGTGCTTCCGGGTGCGCTGGGAAGCAGCGTCGGGCCAAACAGCGCGCCGCAGGCCTTTGGTGCGTCGCTGCGGCAGCTTGAAGCCGCGGTGGGCCCGCACACCTTGTTGGCGCCAGGTCACGACCCCCAGCAGCGCGTGGCGAGCACGCTGAGCACCGAATGCGCGGCCCAGCCGCTGCTGTCGCAGTTGTTGCGCGGGGCCATCGACGCATCTGCCTTCGCGGCGGCCAAGGCCGCGCGTGAGCGGGTGCTGGCCCTGACCGGTGAGCACGCACACGGCGCAGTCGCCGAAGACCGCGTCGACGCCACCCCGCATGAGCTGACGCCCGAGGCGCTGCAGATGCTGCTGCAAACGCAGCCCGACCTGCTGCTGGTCGACGTGCGTGAGCCCTACGAACAGCGGCTGAGCGTTTCGCCCGACCTGGGCCTGGCGGTGCGGTACCAGACGGTCCCGATGTCCGGCTTGCTCAACGGTCTGGTCGAATGGTTGGCGTTGCCGGCCGAGACAGCGGTGGTGTTCTTCTGCCGCAGCGGCAACCGCAGCCTGCAGGCTGCGCAGGTGCTGCGCCGCCTGGGCCACACGCAAGCCTGGAGCCTGGCCGGTGGCCTGGCACTGTGGCCGCGGCCGGCCGCCGGCATCAGTGGCGCAGACATCCGGCTGGCATGATGACTGGATGTCTGCGATCCAGATCATTCCACCCCGCACAGCCGACCTGGATGCCTTGCTCGCCTTCGAGCTGGAGAACCGGGCCTTCTTCGAATCGCACATCAATGCGCGGCCGGCGGGCTACTACTCGGCCGACGGTGTTGGCGCGGCCATCGAGCTGGCGCAGCGCGAAGCGCAGGACGACCAGGCCTACCAGTACCTGGTGTGGGATGCGGGCGTGCTGGTGGGGCGGGTCAACCTGAACAAGGTCCGGCGGGCGCACTTCCATTCGGCCGAGTTGGGCTACCGCATCGCGCAGTCGGCGGGTGGCCGTGGCCTCGCGAGCGAGGCGGTGCGCCAGGTCATGGGCAAGGCGTTCGGTGAACATGGCCTGGTGCGCGTCGAGGCCACCGCGCGGCCCGAAAACGAAGGCTCGACGCGGGTGCTGCAGAAGAATGGCTTCACGCTGTTCGGCCGCTCGACCAGGAGCTTCGAGCTGGCCGGCACCTGGTACGACCTGCTGCACTACGAGCGCCGGGCCGAAGCTTGAACGCTCGGCGCGGGCGAAGCCGCCGGGCCGAAACTTGAACCGTCGGCACCGGTCAAGCCGGGCCGAAGGGCCCGGCGTTGCGCTTCAGTGCCCGAAGCTGTAGTTGAACTGCTTCAGGATCGGCTCGTACATCTTTTCGACCATCGCCACGCAAGCGGGGTCGTAGTACTCGGTGTAGTTCTTCTTTTTCTTGGCCGGCTTGGCATCGGGCGCTGGCGCGGCGGCATTCTCGGCGCGGCCTTTGGTGATGTTGAACTCGGTCACCGACAGGTGTTCGCCGATGCCGATGCGGCGCAATGACTCGTCGAACCCTTCTTGCAGCGCCTCGAAGCGGATCACCATGTCCGCATGGGCGAGGAACTCCAACGGGCCCTTGGCCAGCTTGTCGGTCTCTTCGTACGTCCGGCTCAAGTAGGCCAGCCATTGCGGGAAGCTGTTATCGGGCGCGGCAGCCTGCACGCCTTCGAGCCACGGGTACCTCGCCGGGTTGTCCATCAGCCGGGCGCAGTGCTTGATGTACTTGCTGACCAGCTGGTCGAAGGGGTTGCGCACGCAAGTGAACTTGAACAGACCCTCCAGCTGCTCTCGGTTCAACAGGCCCGCCGCCAGGATCTGGCTGTAGGTGGTGTGGTGCATACGCGCGAGCAGCTTGCCGTTGCGCGTGATCTCGTGGTCCGGCAGTGCCTTGCCGTCGAGCTTTTGTCGCAGCGTCAAGGCAATCGCCTTGCTCGCGGTCTGCGGGTTGGCGAAGAAGATGTAGTGATGTTGGTCCGAGTAAACAGCCATGGAGACCCTCCAGTCTTCAACGTCGAGCGGCGTGTTCTCACACCCACATCAGGGCGAGGGAACTGCCATTGCCTTTGCTTTGTCGCGAAGGCCCGCGGGAAGCGACTGGTCTCAAACACGCTGGTCGCCCGCTTAGGTGCGGGTCGATTCGCCGTTGTGCGGCGGTTTGACCGATGCGGCTTGTGATCCCTTCCCGTGGACTACAGCATCAAGTGCATCAGGTGAAACAAAATGTATTGCTCAAAGCCCCGGTGCGCAATCCCATGCGGCCCTGGCTCCGTCCCTCGAACAAGGGGGACGTTGCTGAGCATTTCTTCGAAACCGTGACTGTTGACACGGACGGGTAAGGGCTAGGGCAGACCCTGAATCCGGCTGCTGACGCGCATCACGCTTCGCATCGGGCCGCCCGACGGCTCTTGCGGTCGGTTAACTCTTTCGACTTTCGTTTATTTTCGTATTGAAAGCGAGGTGCGGTAACGCTACCTCGTGAATTCGTGCGCGCTCGCCGGCGGAGATGGGTCAACTCGTAAGAAATCGGCAAGGGGAGATGGAAAGACTGCGAAACCACTGAGTCACCCCCTTGGAGAGTTTTCATGGCCTTCCTCTCGAACCTGCTGCGTCGCGCTGCCGCTGTGTCGGCGATCGCGGTCTGCGGCGCGGCGGTCGCCGCCGATGGGGTGACCGACCACAGCGTGAAGCTGGGCATGTCGTCTCCGTTGTCCGGCCCCAACGGCGCCTACGGCCGGGCAATGAAAGAGGGCATCGAGGCCTGTTTCGCGCAGGTCAATGCGCGTGGTGGCATCGACGGCCGGCGGCTGGAACTGGTGGCGCTGGATGATGGTTACGAAACCACCGCCGCAGTGGCCAATGCCAGGCACTTGATCGACAGCGAGAAGGTCTTTGCGTTGATGGGCTTCTACGGCACGTCGCCGACGACCGCCGTGCTGCCCGAGCTCGAAAAGTCAGGCGTGCCGCTGATCGGCACCGTCAGCGGCGCCGAGGTGCTGCGCGGCCCGACCCACCGCACGATGTTCCATCTGCGGGCCAGCTATGGCGACGAGACCGCGGCCATCGTGAAGACGCTGTTGACGGTGGGTGTGCAGCGCATTGCGGTCTTCTACCAGGACGATGGTTTCGGCCAGGCCGGCCTCAAGGGCATCGAGCGCGCGCTCGAGGACGCGCGGTTGAAGCCGGTGGCGGTGGCCTCGGTGCCGCGCAACTCGATCGAGGTGGCGGCTGCGGCCGAGACCATCGCCAAGGCCAACCCGCAGGCCGTGGTGATGGCCACGCTCTACCGGCCGACGGCGGAGTTCATCAAGCAGACCCGCGCCGCGGGCGCTTCGCCGTACTTCGTGGCCCTGTCGCCGGTGGGCACCGACCAGTTGATCAACGAGCTGGGCGCCGACAAGAGCCGCGGCATCCAGGTCTCGCAGGTCATCCCGTACCCCTGGGGCAGCAAGCTTCAGGTGGTGCGTGACTACAAGAAAGCGCTGCCGGCCTACGCCAAGCACGACCGTTACTCGTACTACAGCCTGGAGGGTTACTTGAACGCCAGGTTGGTGGTGGCCGCGCTCGAACGCACGGGCCGCCAACTCGGCCGCGAGCAGTTGATGGCGGCGCTGCGATCGGGTCCTTTCGACCTGGGCGGCTTTCGCGTGAACTACGAGCGCAACAGCAACTCGGGCTCGAGCTATGTCGAGATCAGCGTGGTGGGGCAGGGTGGGCAGATCCTGAATTAAAGGCCCCATCGCATCAGCTTCGCATCAGGCCCGATCAGCACCATGGCCTGGTGATCGATCACAGACCACAACACCTTCAGACGGACCATCCAGGAGTACCCATGACATTTCGTTCGACCTCTCGCACCCGTGTGTCTCTGGCCTGCCTCGGCATCGCCACGGTTTCCTTGGCCCTGACCGCTTGCGGTGGCGGCAGTGGCGACCCCGATGAAGTCAGCCGCCAGGACGTAGCGGCGGCACGCACCGCCCGTGCTCAGGCCGCGCACCAAGCGGCGGCTGATGGCCACAAGCCTGCGGCGCAAGCGACGCAGGCGCCAGCCGCCACGCCGTGGGTGCCCAAGGTGACCGACACCTGGCAGTGGCAGCTCACCGGCAACATCAACACCAGCTACAACGTCACCGTCTACGACATCGACCTGTTCGACGCGCCCGACTCGGTGCTGACGACGCTGCGCAACCAGGGCAAGCGCATCGTTTGCTACTTCTCGGCTGGCAGCGCCGAAGACTGGCGCCCCGACTACAACCAGTTCAAGGCCGCGGACAAAGGCAACAACCTCGACGGCTGGCCGGGCGAGAAGTGGGTCGACACGCGTTCAGCCAACGTGCGCAACATCATGAAAGGCCGGCTGGACAAGGCCAAGGCGCGCGGCTGCGACGGTGTCGAGCCGGACAACGTCGATGGGTACACCAACAACCCCGGCTTCCCGCTGACTGCCTCGACACAACTCGACTACAACCGCTTCCTGGCCACCGAGGCCCATGCCCGCGGCTTGAAGATCGCGTTGAAGAACGACGTCGACCAGCTCAGCGCACTGGCGCCGAGCTTCGACTTCGCCGTCAACGAGCAGTGCAACCAGTACAGCGAATGCGGTGGCTACTCGGCATTCACCAACAACGGCAAGCCAGTGTTCAACGCCGAGTACAAGAAGATCTGGCGCACCGATGCCAACGCCCGCGCCCAGATGTGCGCCAAGGCCAAGGCCATGAACCTGCGTACGCTGGTGCTGCCTCTGGATCTGAATGATGCGTTCCGTTACAGCTGTGACTGAGTTGAGCTGTTACGCGTCGCGTCGGCCCGAGCGCCTGGACGCTGCCGGCTGGCGCCAGCCGCACGAGCACTGAGGGCCCTGCACGTGAGCGCCGCGTTGTGAAACGCGGCGTCTCAGGTCAGTGGCAGCAGGTGTGGCTGCTCCACAGCGGCGTGTTGCCGTCGTAGATCACGAGGTTGCCGTCGGTCTGCACGACCAGGCGTGCGCCCGGGTGGCCGGCGGTGCCGGTCATCCACACCGTTTGGCCCGACCAATCGTGCAGCACCAAGTTGCCGTCGTTCTGCTGGATGGCCTGGGCGACCGTCTTGCCACCGGTGTCGGTCGACCACAGCACTACCTTGCCTTGGCGCAAGACGAGGTTGCCATCGCCCTGCAGCCGCAGTGTGAAGCGGCCGTCGCACGACGATGTGGCCTGGTGCGGCGCCAAGCCCTGGTTCATCGACAGGCCCTCGCAGCCCACGGGTTGACGGAGGGCCGCCAGAGCTGGCGGCTCAGCAACGCCGAGCACGTAGTGGACCGACGCGTCGGCATAACCCTTTTGCAGCGTCGATGTGCCGCTGGTCCCCGGCTGGCGCTGCAGGCCTGCCGGTGTCGCAACCGGCCCGCCGCAGCCTGCGTTCGGCAGGCCGACATGGCGCGAGTCGTCCTTGTTGCCCTTGACGATGAATCCGTCGACGCCGTTCACCGGATAGCCATAACCCATGTGATCGCCGGTGAGCCGGTTGCCCTTGACCGTGGCGCCGCGCACGACTCGCTCGTCGCAACCCCACACCGCCGGGCCCATCGCGATGCCGACCTTGATCAACGCGCCGGCCGCGTCAATGGTGTTGCCCTGGACGACCGTGCCGGCGTAGTTGCCGCCGGTCGGGTTGTAGTCAACCAGGTTGATGCCGCCCAGCAGCACGCGCGTGTTCGCGATGATCGTGTTGCCGGTGACCTGCGAACCCGGCGCGCCGAAGATCACGATGCCGCCGTCGGTTGCATCGGTGATCGTGTTGTTCGACACCGTGGAGTGGCCGCAGGCCAGCGAGATGCCGTCGGCCCACTCGCCGTTGGGCATGCCGGCCGGGCCGATCTGGTTGCCGGTGATGGTGGCCTGCTGGCAGGCGGGCACGCCGTTGGTGACACCGCCTTCGATCAGGTGCAACGCGCTCCAGCCGCGCGGGTCATGGCTCCAGATGTTCTGCACGACTTGGCCGGTGGCGTTGCCGCCGATCTCGATCAGCCCGGCGCCGTTGTTGACGCGGCCCAGCGCGGGCCGCGCGCCGTCGACTTCGATGCTCTCGATGCGGATGCCGCTGTGGCCGCCGGTGATCGCGCTGGCCTGGCTGGCGCCGGTCACGCGCAGCACTGCGCGTGTGTTGCCGGTCGGAAGGCCCTGCGTGTACAGGCGCTGGTTCTCGGCGGTGAACTGCACAGGCGCCTTCAGCGCGAAGACGGCGCCTGGGCACAGCACCGCCTCGGTGCCGGGGCCAGTGAGTGCGGCGTTGATGGTCTGCTCGTTGCCTGAGGCCAGGCAGCCGGCAGACCAGGCCGTTGAGCTTGCCAGCAAGGCGAGCGTGGCGGCCGATGCGCGAAAGACAGAAGACACCACGGCTCCTTGGTTAGGTTCTTACTTTTTCTTGAAGCGGAACTTCTGGTTCGCCCCGCCGCTGCAGGTCCACTGCTGGATCTTGGCACCGTCCAGCTGGCTCTTGCCCGTCACGTCCAGACACTTGCCGCTGTGCTGGTTGACGATGGTGTATTCGCCGGCCACTCCCGTCGATTTGAAGGTGAAGCGCTGCGCGTCGGTGCCGTTGTCGGTGTACTGCTGCACCTTGGCGCCGTCGGCATTCGAGGCGGCGGCAATGTCGATCGCCTTGCCGCTGCGGGCGTTCAGCAGGCGGTAGGCGCCGCCGCCCATGTCCTTCACGTCGAAGCGTTGCTTGCCGACGCTCTTGCAGGTCATCTGCACGATCGCGGCTTCATCGGCGCGCGAGCCGCCTTCCACCTCGAAGCACTTGCCGCTGTTGACCCCCTCGACGTTGTAGCGGCCGTCCTTCACCGGCCCGCCATCACCACCGCCGCCGGCCATGATCTGGTAGAACTCGTAGGCGAAGTTGTTGACCAGGCTGTAGTCGTTGTAGTCGGTGCCGCCCGGCATGTCGCGCTGCAACGCCCAGTAGGCCAGCAGGCCCAGGCCTTTTTCTTTCGCGAACGCGGTCACCTGCGTGGCGTCGCTCTGGCGGAAGACCTCGCTCTGCTCGTCGTTGACGCCGATCATCGGCGTGATGCCGATCATGGCCCACAGCTGCGCATCGGTCTTGCCGGTGTAGATGCCTTTGATCTGGTTGAACGTGGCATTGGCGGCCATCACGGCCAGGTCGCCCATCGGCCGGCCCTGGTCCGCGTCGCGGCCATAGTCCATCGCCATGATGTTGACGACCGAGGTGACCACGCCGGCCGACTGCGCACCGCGCAGCAGTGTCATCGCGTTGCCGGGCAGGCCGGTCGGGTCCACCGGCAGCGTGAACGACACATACAGGCCAGGGTAAGCCGCCTGCAGCCGCTTGATGACAGCGTTGCGCCTGGTGTTCAGCGAGGTGTTGTTGAGCTGGCTGCCTTCGATGTCGAAGTCCAGCGCCTTGACCTTGGTCGTGTCGATGATGCTGCGCATCAACGTGACCATCGCATCTTCGCTGCAAGCGGCTTCGAGGTAGGTGCCCGAGGCGCCGCCGAACGACAGGATGGGCTTGCCGCCCGCGGCCTGGAAGTTCGTGATGTCGGCCAGCCCGTTGCCGCTCATCAGGTTCTCGAGCCCGCCGCCCAGCGTGCAGCCGCCACCCGAGATGCCGAAGGCCATCGTCGCGCCCATCACGCCGCCGTTGTTTTTCGCCTCCATCAGGGTGGTCGGCGTGTAGCCGCCCCAGTAGGCCCAGGTCTCGAAGTAGGGTGCCACGGCCGTGGCAGCATGGGCGCCCATCGGCAGCAGCGTGGCCAGTGCGGCTGCAGCCGCCAGAGTCTTGAGTTTGCGGGTCATCAGATGCTCCTTGAAGGTCATTGAGCCAAGCGCGCGACCACGGATTGCGAGTTCGCGGCGTTGCCCCGGTTGTTCAGCACATGGGTGATTTCGCCAACGCCGCCGAGCGACAGCGTGGTCATGTTGTGGAACTGCACGCCCCCCGGCGTGGGCGCCTCGATGGCGCTGTTCAGCTTCACGCCGTTGTTGGCCGAGAAGTAGCAGTACACGCCCAGGCCCCAGGCCTCGTGCGAGCTGACGCTGTTGCCCAGCTTGTAAGACGCGAAGCCGTTGACGCCGCCGTCGCCGATCCAACTGCCCTGGTTGGGCACGTCGTAGGGCGCTTCGCTTTGGTAGAAGTAGACGCGACCGCCATTGCCGTTCCACAGCGTCTGGTACTTCTGGTAGTGCTCGACGAACAGGCCGTACATCGTCACGTTGGCGCCGTTGACGACCAGGCCGGTGTCGGCGGTGTTGACGTTCCAGCCGACGCCGTGCGAGTGGTCGCCGCGCCAGATCCACAGGTCGTCACCGATCACGTTGGCGCTGTTGATCTGCAGGCTGACCGTGGCTTTGCCAACCGCGGCACCGCCGACGCGGAAGAACACGTCGTGCAGCGAGCTGGGGTTGGCCGCATGGTTGGCGCTGCTGCCGTTCGGCCCCATCTCCATCAGCAGCGGCGAGTTGGTTTCGCCGGCGTCGATCAGCAAGCCGGCGACCTTCACACCATCGACATCGGCCACCTTCAGCGCGACCGTGCCGCCGTCAGCCTGCAGCGTGGCCAGACCCAGGCCCAACAGCACGGTGTTGGCGTTGTTGACGCGGATCGGCTCGCTCAGGTGGTACACGCCCGGCGTGAACAGCACATGCTTGCCCTTGCCCAAGGCCTTGTTGATCGTCGCGGCCGTGTCTTTCGACGACTGCGCGATGTAGAAGCTCGACAGCGCCAGCGTCTGGCCCGCCGGGCTGCCACCGCTCCAGGTCGTGCCGCTCGAATTGCTGCGCAGCGCCGGTACGAACACCGCGTACTTGGTGCCGGTCCACTTCAAGAACGGCTTCTCGCGCACCACCGGTGTCTGGTTCAACGTGGTGTACGGCGGGTTGGGCCAGTTGCTGGTGACCGGCGCGCCAGCTGTGCCAACGAACACCATGTTCCAACCCGAGCCCGTCCAGCTGCCGAGCTGCGAGTTGCGGGTCAGCCACTGCTGCTGGCCGCCGGAGTTGACCTGGTTGTCGATCTTCGAATCGGCGATGAAGCCGCCGCTGGACCAACCACCGTCGTCGAGTACCAGGTTGCCGCGCACATGCATGCGGCGGAAGGGCGCCGCTTGCGACACGGCCCACTTCTCGGTGCCGCCGTTGGGCACCACGGCCAGGTTCTCGGCCATGCGCCAGAAGTTCTGCGTTGCGTTGCCGCCGAACCAGCCGGCGTTCGACTCGACCGTGCCGGTGATCGTGGTGTCGTCCGGCAATTGCCCCAAGCCCGAGACCTGGGTGTAGAAGCCGACGCGCACGTTGGCGCTGTAGCTGCCGGGCTTGAAGAGCAGGGCGTAGCGCTGGGTGCCGAACTGGTTCGACTCTTGCGACGAGAACACGCCATCGACCTGCGACTGGATGCTGCTCGCCGGCATCGTCGGGTCGAACACCAGCACGTTCGGGCCGAACGGTGAACTGCCCGCACCGCCTTTGGGATTCAGCTGCCAGCGCTGATTGGCCGAACCGGCGCAGTCCCACTGCTGGATCTCGGTGCCAGGCACCTTGCTGTTGTCGACCACGTCGAGGCAACGGCCACTGTGCTTGGCGCGGATAGCGTAGCCGGTGCCGTCTGCCGTGATGTCGAAGCGTTGGTTGTCGCTGTTGCCGGCCGTCCACTGCTGCACTCGGGCGCCGTTGAGCAGCGACTTCTCGACGATGTCGAACACCTTGCCGCTGTTGGCGTTGGTGACGCGGTAGCTGCCGCCGGCGTCACCGACGAGCTCGAAGTTCTGCGACGCGGCCTTCTTGTCGCAGGCCGATTGCTGGGCCTTGGCACCGTTGTCCGGCGAGGCCCCGGCGATGTCCAGGCACAGGCCCGAAGAGACGGCAGTCGCGTTGTACAGGCCGATCGGCAGGGCTGATGCTGCGCTGCCACCGCGCGGGTAGAGCAGGAACTGCTGTGCCGCGCTGCTGTTGCAGCTGTACTGCTGGATGTTGGCGCCGTCGGCACCGGAGCCGCCGGCCACGTCGACACACTTGCTGCTGCCAACGTTGACCAGCGCGTAGCGGTTGCCCTGCGTGCGCTCGAGGCGGAACTGCTGTGCCGCAGTGCCCGTGTCGGTCAACTGCTGGATGTTGGCGCCATCGGCGTTCGAGCCACCGGCCACGTCCATCGCCTTGCCGCTGTTGACGTTGAGCAGTTTGTAGACATCGGGCGAGACCTCGACGATGTCGAAGGCTTGTGCCAGCGTGCCGTTGCAGCCGTACTGCTGGATGTTGGCGCCGTCGGCCTTGCTGGCACCGGCCACGTCGATGCATTTGCCGCTGCTGGCGTTGACCAGCACGTAGCGGGTGGCACCGGGCAGCACGGCGCTGAGCGCCTCGGCCGCACTGTCGGCCTCGCTCGTCGCGGCCTGCGTGGCGGCCGACGGCTGCGCGCGCTCTTCAGCCTGTGCGGCATCGCTCTCGCCGCCACCGCAACCGGCGACGAGCCCGCTCGCCGAGGCAGCCATCAGGGCCAGCAGAGACAACACAGCGCGGTGAAGCGCCGAGGACGTGGATGGGGTGCGCATACCTTCCTTTGGGTCGTCGTTCGTCGCGTGAACGGCTCGGGCGAGCCGTTCCGTCAGCAGTCGCGCCGCAGTCTATGGGCGCTGTTTCGCGTTCAGCTACGGGCTAGTACCAGTTTCAGGCCAGTGAACCGGTTCCATCCCTAAGTCACTGATTTATTTGTCTAATTCTGCTGTGTTTTATGAAACAAACGGATACCACTTTGGATGCGCCGGTATCACGTCGGCGCTCGCGATGAGGTGCGCGGTGTGGTTGAACGACGCCGACCAGCATGGCTGGCGTGTGCCATTCGTCAGCAACGAGCGGCGATGCGCTCGGCTTTCGGTCGGCGGCCACAATGGGCCCGATGCAGACCACCGACCGATTGATCCTGCGGCGCCCCACGGCCGCCGATGTAGAAAGCGTGTTCGCCATCTACGGCGACCCGGCCACCAACGTCTTCAACCCCTTCGGGCCGCACGCGAACCTGGAAAAGTCGCGCGAAGTGCTCGACGGCTGGATCGCGCACTGGGCCGCGCGCGGCTTCGGCCAATGGGCCATTTCGACGCGGCAAGCAGCCGACGCCGTCATCGGCTTTGGTGGCGTGGCCTACCGCAAGTACCTCGAAACCAACGCGCTGAACCTCGGCTACCGCCTGGCCGCGACGGCCTGGGGCCAGGGCTACGCCACCGAGGTGGCCCAGGCTGCGCTGAGTCACGCACTGGATGAGCTGCACGAACCCGAAGTCTTCGCGATCGTGCGGCCGAGCAACGCACCGTCTATCCGCGTGCTCGAAAAGATCGGCATGAAGCGCATCGGCACGCTGGATGACGTGCCCGGCCAGGCACCGAGTTACTTGTACGGTGCCAAGCAGAAAGAAGCGCACGCCGACTGAGGGCCCATGGCGGGCCGGACGGCGTGTCGATCAGGTCAGCGACGCATGCTCATGGTTTGACTGCCTTGCCCGCGTTCGGCCCGTTGGACCAGATGTTGCCGCTCCACACGTTCCCGGTGTTGTTGCCGGACCAGTACCCAACCGTCCCGTTGAAGCCGCCCAGTGGAGACCAGATCTCGGTCGAGAACTTGTTGTCCCTGATTCGGATGTTGGTGGCTCCCGAGCCGCCCGCGTAGAGAACCAGGGATCCACCGGCGAGCCAGTTGTCACGCACGGTGACCTGGTTCTGGCGACCACAATCCGGTGCGATGTAGACCGCGGCAGTTGAATAGGCCTTGGCCGTCTGGTTGACGAGGGTGTTGTGCTTGAGCACGACGCCATTGCCGCCGCACCACACGTAGACGTTCTGGGTGTGTGCGCCGCTGAACTGCGACAGGTCGTGGATGAAGTTGTCGTGCACGTGCCCGGTGGCGACATCAATGCCGTCCTTGAAGCCGGAAATGTCGTTCCAGCCAATCTCCATCGAACCAACGCCGAGTTGCGCGACGCCGTAGTCGTAGCCCCCGTTGTCCGGCCCTTGGCCAGGAACGCTGGTGATCTTGCTGTGCAGGACCTTCAGGCCCGTCTTGCCTTCGGCGTACTTGATGCCCCACCAGTTGTTCGAGGTGATGACGCTGTTCTGGATCGTGACGTTGTTCGCCTGGACATCAATCCACCCGTCCAGATCGATGCTGTCAATCACCGTGCCATCCACCGTGATGACGAGCCCCGTGCTTTTCGGCGCGGTCTGGTGTGTCAGCGAAGTGCCCGGCGGAACGCCGACAGTGGCCGCTGTCGGGTAACCGCATTCGGCAAAGGTCGTGTGGCTGGTATACCTGTCGCAACCAGTGAGAGCCGGTGAAGCCGCCTCGGCTTGCGCCCCAAAGGTCAGCAAGCAAAGGGCGACCATGCCCGCAGAAGATCGAACAGGTACTGTCAGCAATGCGTGGTTCATGGGCGCAGACAAAGTTGTGAGTCGCGCGCATTCTGTTCGCCTGACTTGGCTCGGTGCACTACGAGAAGTGGTAGACCGTTTCCTCAGGCGACCGGGTACTGCTACATCGCATCCCTTGGGTTTTCGATGCGCCCGCGTCGCGCGGGTACCGTGCCAACGCAGCGTGCGACGCGCTCGACCGCGACGATCAGCCGCTGCTTGAGCGCCGCCGGTTCGAGCACCTCGAAGTCGACATCGAGCGCGAGCAGCCAGTAGACGAGTTGATCAAGATCATGGGCGCCGCATTGGAGCAGGCAGCGGTCGGCATCGACCGCTTCGAGCAGGCCGTACGCGGGCGGAATGCGCCGCGCCATCGTGTCTCGCGGCGCATGCAGGACGATGCGCGCGCGCTCGGGGTAGGGCGACACGGCCAGCGAACGCGACACGAAGGCCTGCAGATCGCCGCCTTCGGGCCCGGGACGCGGCGCAAAGTGGCCGCCGATCTCGACGGGGTCGACGATGCGGTCGATGCGAAACGTGCGCCAGTCGTCGCGGGCCGGGTCCCAGGCGACCAGATACCAGCGGCTGCCCGTGTGGACGACGCCGTGCGGCTCGACCGAGCGCTCGCTCGCGGCACCGCGGATGTCGGTATAGGCGAAGCACGCGCGCAACTGGTCGCGGCAGGCGCCAGCCAGGGCCGCGAGCAGCGCAGCGTCGACGACCGGGCCGACGCGATCAAGCGGCACGATCGCTGTGCGCAGCGCGTCGACGCGTTTGCGCAATCGCGCCGGCATCACCTGCTCGAGCTTGACGACGGCGCGCAGAGCCGTCTCTTCGATGCCGCCGACCATGCCTGAGGCGGCAGTGCGCAACGCGATCGCGACGGCCAGCGCCTCGTCGTCGTCGAGCAGCAGCGGCGGCAGCGCCTGGCCCGGCCTGAACGCGTAGCCGCCGGCGACGCCGCTGCTGGCCTCGATCGGGTAGCCGAGCTCACGCAAGCGATCGATGTCGCGCCGCAAGGTGCGCGGGTGGATCTCGAGCCGCTCGGCGAGCTCGGCGCCGGCCCAATGGCGGCGCGTCTGCAGCAGCGAGAGCAAACGCAGAAGGCGCGAAGACGAGGTCAGCATGCGGGGCAACTCTAGCTGCTATTGAGGGCCGAATCTGTCCGCAATGGTGCCTACAGTGGATTCGTCGTCAACACCAGACTCCCAACCGATTTAAGGAGAGATCCATGTCCGCACCGAAGTCCATCGTCCTGTACTGGCACCCGATGTCGAGCGCCACGCCGATCGCTGCCGCGCTGGCCGAACTCGGCGTGCCGCACGAACGCGTCAAGGTCGACATCAAGACCGGCGAACAGCGCCGGCCCGAGTACCTGGCGCTCAACCCGAACGGCAAGGTGCCGACCTTGACCGTCGACGGCGCGCCGATGTTCGAGGCGCTGGCGATCCAGCTGTGGCTGGGCGAGCAGTACGGCGTCGCGCGTGGTCTCTGGCCCGCGGCTGGTACGCCCGAGCGGCTGCAAGCGATGTCCTGGTGCACCTGGGCTTACGTGACCTATGGCGCGGTGCTCGTGCGCCTGCAACTCGCGACGATGGGCGACGAGCGGCTGCGCAGCGCCACGCATGCCGATGCGGCACGCGAGGGGCTCGACCAGTTGCTCGGCCTGCTCGACGCGCGGCTCGCCACGCAACCGTGGATGCTTGGCGCCGAGTATTCAATGGCCGACCTGCTCGTCGGCTCGGTCATCGGCTACAGCGTCTACATCGGCGCGCCGGTGGCCAAGCATGCGCAGGTGCAGGCTTGGCTGACGAAGGTGCAGGCACGGCCGGCGATGCGGGTCGAGGGGTGACGCAGCGCCGCGGGCTCACCCTGCCCAAGGCGGCGTGAACCGAGGCGAGTGGTCGACAATCGGGCATGCCCGACACCCCGGCCGCCCCGCCAACCCCACCTGCCAGCCAGCCCCGCAACCCGTTGCATGGCGTCCGCCTGGACGACATGCTCGAAGCACTGGTCGCCGCCTACGGCTGGCCCGGCCTGGCCGACCGCGTCCCGGTGCGCTGCTTCGCCGTCGACCCCAGCATCGGCTCGAGCCTCAAGTTCCTGCGCCGAACGCCGTGGGCACGTGAAAAGGTCGAAGGGCTGTACCTGTTCATGCTGCGCGAGCAGAAGCGCGCGGGGCAGTGAGTTAGCGGCCTCGATCGGGGGCGCCGCCGATCAGGGCCAGTCGCAGCACAACGAGCCCTGCCAATCGAAATCCAGCCCTATGCAGCCGCGATCTCCGCGCGCTCCCCGCGCCGCAGGATCGAACCCGCCCGCAGCATGCTCTCGAACTCATCCGAGGGCACTGGCCTGGAGAACAGATAGCCTTGCTGGACCCTGCAGCCCCTGCGCAGCAGGAATGCCGACTGTTCCGGCGTCTCGACGCCCTCGGCGACCACCTGCAGCCCGAGTTCTCGGCCGAGCGCGATGATCGCCGCCGCCAGCGTGCCGTCGCGGGCGCTGCGCGCGACGTCGGTGACGAAGGCGCGGTCGATCTTCAGTTCGTCCATCGGGAAGAGCTTCAGGTAGCTGAGTGACGAGAAGCCTGTGCCGAAGTCGTCCAGCGACAAGCCATAGCCCATGGCGCGCAGCGCCTCCAGGAGCGCGACGCCGGCCTCGACGTCGCTCATCAACATCGTCTCGGTCATCTCCAGCATCAGGCACGCGGGTTGAAGGCCGAAGCGCTGCATCAGGGTCTCGAGCTTGCCGATGAGGCTTCTGTCCATGAGGCTCGAAGCCGCCAAATTGACCGACAGCGGTACGCTCGGCAAGCCGGCATCCGACCAACGGCGCAGGCTGCGACATGCGCTTTCCAGGACCCAATCGGACAGCGGCAGGATGAGGCCGGTCTCCTCGGCCAGGGTGATGAACTCGGCCGGTGGCAGCAGGCCACGTTCACGGTGCTGCCAGCGTACCAGTGCCTCGGCGCCGACGACGGCGCCATCGCTGGCATCGACCTTGGGCTGGAAGTGCAATCGCAACTCGCCTTCGGCGATGCCCCGGCGCAGGTCGGCCTCCTGCTGCAGGCGGCTCGCGGCGCGTGCGTTCATCTGTTCGTCGAAGAATCGGTGCTGCGCGCGGCCGGCATCCTTGGCGGCGCGCACGGCCTGCTCGGCGCAGCGCGCCAGTCCGGCAAGATCCAGGGCGTCGTTGGGGAAGAAGGCGATGCCGATGCTCGCCGTCAACACCAGCGATTGCGCTTCGACGACGAGAGGTTGCGCGATGGCATCGAGCAGGCGTTGCGCGACGATGGCCGCTTGCTCCTGGCCGGCGAGGTCGCCGATCAGCAGGATGAAGGCGTTTCCACCGATGCGAGCCAGCATACCGTGGTCCGCCGGCGCGAGACCCAGCGTCGCCAGATCGGAGCCGCGAATCCAAGTCCGAAGCCGCCCGGAGATGGTTTTCAGCACCCCATCGCCCAGGCTCCGGCCGAACGCGTCGTTGACGCTCATGAAGCGGTCGATGTCCACGTGCAGCACGGCGCAGCCGGTGCCGTGGCGGGCCGCCCGATCGAGTGCGGGGCCCGCCAGTTCGGTGAAGAACTGCCGGTTGGGCAGCCCGGTGACGCTGTCGTAGTGGGCGAGTTGACGGATGCGCTCCCGGGCCTGCACGCGCTCGGTGATGTCCTGTGTGATGCCCTCGACGCTCGTCTGGAGTCCATGGCTGTTCAGGATGGGGGCGGCCTGTTCGAACACCATCCGGATGTCGCCGTCGAAGCGCTCGATCCCGAACTCGAGCTGGTAGGGCGTGCCGTCCCGGGCCAAGCCGTCGCGGGCGCTTTCCACACGGTCACGGTCGGCCGCCACCGCACGCGCCAGGAAGGCTGGCGCGGAGTCGAGTTGCCCTGCGTCTTCTCCTGCGCCGAATACGCGCAACAGCTCGGCCGAGCATTCCATGCGGCCTTCCGGAAACATCGTCCAGTTGCCCATGCCGGCCAGGCGTTGCGCCCGCGCCAGGCTTTCGCGGCCGTGGGTCATCGCCTCGGCGGCGATACCGGCACGCAGTGCATAGCGGACCCTGTGCGACAGCAGGGTCCAGTTGATCGGCTTGGTGATGAAGTCGGTGGCGCCATGCTGGTAGGCAAGTTCGATCGACTCGGTGTCGTTGAGCCCGGTGAGGATCAGGATCGGGACTCGCGCGCCGTGCGCCATCGCGCGGATGCGCTGGCAGACCTCGTAGCCGTCGAGGCCCGGCATCATCAGGTCCAGCAGGATCAGGTCGTACGACTGCTCTGCGAAGTGCGCCAGCGCCTCTTCGCCTGTGGCGACCTCGCTGACCTCGAATCCGGCGTGCCTCAGCGTCCGGGTGGCCATGCCACGCAGCAGCATGTCATCGTCGACCATCAGCAGGCGCGCCGGAGGGCGTTGGTCATTCATGGGCAGCTCTCTTGTTGAACGTTGTGGCCGAGGTGCGTCGTGATCGCTTGCTGGGCCTGCCGATATTCCGAGCGCAGGCGCACGACGCTGTCGACTGCCAGCGGTTGGCCAGAGCGCATTCGGCCTTCCAGGGCACCCGCGAACTCGGCCAGGGCTTGGGCACCGATCTGCGCGCTCGATGACTTGAGCGTGTGAACCCAGCGCAGCGCGGTTTTGGCGTCACCGGAGGTCACGGCGCACATGCAGCCGTCGATCGCATCGGCGCCGCCTTGCAGGTACTGCTCGAGCACGTAAGAGGCGAACTCGGGCTCGGAGCCGTCGGCCACCATCGGCAGCGCCGCCAGGACGGTCGCATCGAAGACCGGCGGCGCCGAGCGTGTCGAGCCGACTGCCGCCGCCACATCGGCACCGGCAGCAGGATCGGCATCGGCATCGACAGCCGGGCCCGCCATGCCCAGATGGCGTGCGAGCATCTCGGCCAAGCGGGTGGCGCTGATGGGTTTGGCGAGATAGTCGGACATGCCCGCGGCGATACAGGTCACCCGATCGCCGGCCATTGCGTTCGCGGTAAGCGCGATGATCGGCAGCGGCGGTTCTTTCTTCTGCATGTGCTCCCAGGCGCGGATCTGACGGGTGGCCTCGAAGCCATCCAGCACAGGCATCTGGCAATCCATCAGCACGAGGTCGAAGGCTTGTTGGCGAACGAGGTCGACCGCGTCGGCGCCGTTGGTGGCCAGGCTCACCGACAGCCCGAGCTTCGCCAGCATGGCCTTGGCCACAGACTGGTTGACCGGGTTGTCTTCGACCAACAACACGTTTCCACGCACCTGCGCCCGGGCTTGGTCCGACGGCGGATGCCGCTCTGGCGATTCAAGTGGGACCATCGGCGTCAGGACGCCCGTGATGACGCGAAACAGATCGGCTCGGCGAATGGGCTTGTTCAGGTAGCGCTCGATTCCCAGCTCGCGCCGCGCCGCCTGGTCGACGTTGGCGTAGGTGGAACTCAACATGACCAGCTTCACTGCGGGGCCGTTCGGCATGGCCTGAATCGCTTGCGCCAATTGCAGGCCGTCCATCCTGGGCATGTGCATGTCGATCACGGCCAGTTTGAACGGTCGCCCTGATTGCGCCGCCTCGGCAATGAGCGACAGCGCTTCGCGGCCTCCCGCGGCGCAGGTCACGCGCATGCCCCAGCCTTCGAGCTGTGGTTGCAGGATGGCGCGGTTGGTCCGGTTGTCGTCGACCACCAGCACGCGAACGCCGTCGAGCATGCTGCTGGTCAGGGGGGCCGGCGTTGCCCCTGGCGCCTTTGGAAGGCGCAGGTCGGCGAAGAATCTGGCCCCGTGGCCGAGTGAGCTTTCGACGCGGATGCTGCCACCCATCAGATTCAGCAATCGTTTGCAGATGGCCAGCCCGAGGCCGGTACCGCCATGCTCGCGCGTCGTGCTGCCGTCGGCTTGGGCGAAGTGCTCGAAGATCCTCGCCTGCGCTTGCGGTGCGATCCCCACGCCGGTGTCCTCCACGCACACGCAGATCGTGGCGTCGATGTCGGTCGACTGCTGCAGCATGACGCGCACCACCACTTCACCCTCTTGCGTGAACTTGATGGCATTGCTGATCAGGTTGGAGATGACCTGTCGCAGGCGGAACGGGTCGCCGCGCAAGGCCATCGGCGCATCGTGCGGAATGAACTGAGCGGCCAGCTCCAACCCCTTGCTCACCGCCGGCTGCGCGAACATCGACAGCGCCTCTTCCACCACCTCGACCAGGCTGAAGTCGACGGCCTCCAGCTCCATGTTCCCGGATTCGATCTTGGAGAAGTCGAGGATGTCGTTGATGACGCCCAACAGGTACTGGCCCGACGCTTGAACCCCCTCGGCCCAGCCGCGTTGCTGGGGATCGAGCGCACTGTCGATCAGCAGCTCGTTCATGCCGAGCACGCCATTCATCGGGGTGCGGATCTCGTGGCTCATCGTGGCAAGGAATTCGCTCTTGGCTCGGCTGCCGGCCTCAGCGGCCTCTTTGGCCAGGCGCAGCTGCGCGGTGCGAATGGACACCTCTTCTTCCAGATCGTCGCGATGGGCCGCCAGCCGCGTATCGCGCTCGTGGATCTGCTCGACCATGGCATTGAAGCCCTTGCCGAGGATGTCCAGCTCGACGATGCGACTGGTGGGCGCGCGCACGCCGTAGTCGGCAGCCACAGACACCTGTTCCATCAAGCTGTTCAGACCGGCCAGCGGCCGCAGCACCGACACATTCAGCCTTCTCAGCAGCAGCTCGCTCGCCGCGAGTGCGAGCAGGGCGGCGGCCAGGGATGCTGCCACCTCCCACGCGGCTTGCCGATGCAAGCCAGCAAGGCTCACCACCAACGCCAGCCGGCCATCGACGCCTGCCTCGTTCACCACTCGCTGGTTCAACATCAAGAAGCCGGGGCGAATGATCAGGTCCCGCGTTGTCGTAGGCGGCGCCAGCGATGCGGCATGTCCTTCGCTTTGGTAGGCGGCGAGGACCCGGCCGTCGCCGCGGTACAGGGTGGCGTCCTGAACGTCGGGCGAACTGCGCAGAGAGTGCAGCAGTTCGAGGGCCACCTTCGCGTCATCGAAGGCAAGTGCGGCGCCGGCATTCTCGGCCAGTACTTTGGCTTGCACCCGGCTCGTTTCAATCAATGCGGTCAGGCCGAGCGCGAGACTGCAGACGACGACGACCAGGGCGACGATGAACACTGCGGCGCTCAGGGCGATGAGGTTGATGCGCCGCAGCCGCTCCCCCAGCGTGACGCGCTGTGTCACTGGATCACCTCTGTGGCAACTCGCAGCAGCTTGGAGCTGAGATTGAGCCCGGAACCCCGCGCGGCCTGTAGATTGGCGGCGAAACTGACTTTGCCTTGCTCCACAGCCAGATTGAGCGCGACACCTCGGCGCGCGGCGCCCGCGCTGTCTGCCACGGTCAGCACGGGGCGACCGCGTATGCTCTCCAACACTCGTGGCAGCGTGCCGATGGCCGAAGGGGCGATGAACACGATCTGACAGTCCTTCAGGGAGTCGCCAGCGGGCCTGCGCTGCACGTCGATCGTGCGGCTGCCGACCGCCTTGCCCTGCAGCGCGTCGAGTTCATTGCCGAAGGGATCGGTTCCTTGGATACACAGGTTGAGCATGTTGCCGACCTCGGCTGGCCATTCGGTGAACAGCGCAAAATTGAACAGGAAGGCGGCCTTGAGCCGGTATTCGGGCTGATCGTCGGCACGCGCCGGCAGCGTGAACGACGCCAAGCTCAGCACCGTCAGCGCCAGCAGAAGCGGGCGGGCTGCGGCCCGCATGGCAGCCCCGACAACAGGCGAGCGGTTCATGGCAGCTCAGAACCCGTAGCTGAACGAGACCCGGACGCTGCGGCCGTCCTGCACGAAGGCGTTCTGCCAGTTGGTGTCGGCACCGGGGTGGGCGTAGCGCTTGTCGAACAGGTTGAAGATGCCCACCGAGACATCCAGCCCTTGGGCCAGGCTGTCGGTGCCCAGGGTCAAATTCGACAGCGCATAGCCGCCCAGCTGGCTGCCGTCCAGGCTCAGGCGTTTGCCGTCGTAACGCAACTCGTAGCCCACGCGCAGGCCGGCCCAAGGCAAGGGGCCCGACAGGTTGAGCTTGCCCAGCAGCTTGGGCGAGTTGGGCAGCCTCGCGCCGCTCACGTAGGCGACGTCCTGCACCGAGATGCTGCCGCGCAGGCGCGCACCCGATCCCCAGCTCTTGTCGGCCGAGAGTTCCAGCCCCTTGGCCTTGATCGTCTCGCCCGTCTGGTACTGCGACAAGCCGCTGATCGGGTCGATGCCCTGCGTGACGACGTCACGCATGGTCCATTGATAGAGCGAGCCGCGCAGCGTCAGGTCGCGGCCGATGCGGCGGTCGGCGACCACTTCGACCGTGTCGATGGTTTCGCCGCCGAGCGCCAGGTTGGCCACCTGGGTCAGGCCGTCTCCGTAGTCGCGCTCAAAGGCATTGGGCGCTCGGTGGGCGCGGCCGAGCAAGGCCTTGAGCGTGGTGTCCGGCGTGGCCTGCCAGATCAGCGCCGCACGCGGGCTCAGCTTGCTGCCGGTGACATTGTTGCGGTCGACGCGCGCCCCTAGCGTGGCGACCAGTGATGGGGCGATGTGCCATTCGTCTTGGGCGTAGAGGCCGAGGCGATAGCCCGTGCCCGCCACGAAAATGTTGTTGGCAGGAGCGGCCAGATCGAGCGAGGCTTGATCCTGGCGCGTGTTCTCCTGCGCTTCGAGGCCCAGCATCAGCTTGTGACCAGCCAGCGCGGTGGACAGCGCGCGCAGCTCGATGCCACGCCATTCACTGTCGGCGGGGGATTGGAACTGCGTGCCGAACGTCAGGTTGCTGCGATAGCTCTCACTGCCCATGAACAGGCGTGCAGACAGCTGCAGCGTGTCGAAGCTGTCCTGGTATTCGAGCTGCGTCAGCGAAAAGCGGTCGCCCTGATAACTTCCGCGAACCAATGGGTCGGAGAGGTACGCCCCGGTGGGGTCGTCCTTTCGATGATTTCCCGCGACGTGCTCCAGCAACCAGGGGCCGCGGCCGATACGCCCGAAGAATTCGGTGTCGCGCTCGCCGTCGAGGCCGGTCGCCACGCCAGACACGCCCGAGACGCCGAAATCTCTGAGGCCGTTCTGGCCGCGAGCGCGCATGCCAGACAGAGACACCAGCACGTCGACGCCGTTGTCCAGCCGCTTGCCCCAACTCGCCCGCCCTTCACGCTGCACTTGCGGGCTCTGGTAGCTGGCGGCGAGACTGCCACCATCGACATCGCCGCCATGGCGGGTGATCACGTTGACGACACCGAACATCGCGTTCTGGCCGAACACGGCGCCGCCCGGCCCGGGGATGAATTCGATGCGCTCGATCAGGTCGAGGTCGAGCGGGAACGTGCGGCCCGTGGGCCCGCTGTCGAAGATCGGTTCGTTGACGCGATTGCCGTCAATGGTGATGAGCACCCGCGTGTTCAGATCGCCCGGCAGGCTGAAGCCGCGCATGCCGAGGTAGCCGTACTGACGATCGTAGGTCGTGTACACGCCGGGCAGGCTGGCCAACGCCTCGCCGAGCGTTCGCCACCCGAAAGCCTTGATCTCCTGGCGGGTGATGACGCTCACCGCGGCGGCCACTTCGCCCAGCGTCTGTTCGTACTTGGCGGCGCCGACGACCGTGACCAGGATCAGCTGATCCAGGCTCAACGAAGTCAGGTCCGTCGACAGATTGGCCTGCGCCGGAAAGGCCGCTGCCAGCGCAAGGCAAAGGGCCATCCTGGCGACGATCCCGGAGTCGGGCACATGGCTCAGGCTGGGTAAGTCATTGACCGCACGACGGCAGTGCGTCGGGATTGAATCGTCCAACGGGGGATCCTGTCATATTGGCAAGGCGCGCAGCGCGTGTGTTCACAGGCGTGCGGCTACAACAGAGACCTCGTGCGGCGTCCGGCAGACGAGCAACAAGGCGATCCCAAGTGGGTGCGGGCGTAGAGGAGTCCGGGAGCTACGGGAAGAATGCGAACCAGCGGGCCGGAGCTGATTGCGGTTCAGGACTCGCGAACGATAGTCCTCGGCGCTGCCGATCATTGCGTGAACAGGACCAGTTAGACGGCTCATTTCCGAGCAGGGGCCGCGGCCGTCACTCGCCCCCTTCCACGTCGAACCTGTCGTGTCTTGTCTGAATGCGCCACCGCATTGTGTCCACTGAAACACCTCGCAAGAGAAGCTGACACGGGCTGTTGAGCCGCGCACCATCCGGGCACATTCCTACAAAACGGAGACACCCGAATGGTTCAGACCACCCGCGTTGCCATGGCCGCCGCCATGGCCGCATTCACTGTCTTTGGCGCGGCCGCGCAGGCCGCGATCGTCATCACGCCTCTGGGCACGCCGCGCATCCTGGTGCCTGACACGGCCACCTTGAGCCGGCTGAAAACCTCGATGAGCGGCGGCAGCCCTGCTGCCACCCGGTTCAAGAATTATGTCGACGCGCAGATGAACGGCGCCGACTACTACGAGTTCGCCGGCTGGCACGCGGCGCTGATGTACCAGGTGACCGGCAAGGCGTCGTACTGCGACTATGCGGTCGACCTGACCGATGACTTCGTCAAGTCGGAAGAGGCGCTGATCAGCAAGAACCAGCGCGCCACGGTGGCGGGCGACAGCTACCTCTACGTCGGCCCGACTATCGGCAATGTTTCGATGGTCTACGACTGGTGCCGGGCGCAGATGACTGGTGCGCAGCGCAGCCGCTGGGTCACCTACGCCAACCAGGCGGTGTGGAACGTCTGGCACCCGGAGCAGGCGAAGTGGGGCAACACGGTCTACCCTTGGTCGGGCTGGTCGATCGACAACCCGTCGAACAACTACTACTACTCGTTCCTGCGCGCGACCATGCTGCTGGGCCTGGCCTCGCACGATGAGAACGACCTGGCGCCCGAGTGGATCGACAAGTTCCGCGTCGAGAAGATCCAGAACCAGCTGGTGCCGACCTTCAACCGCGACCTGACCGGCGGTGGCTCGCGCGAGGGCACGGGCTACGGCACGGCGATGCGCGAGCTGTTCGACCTGTACTACCTGTGGGAGAAGTCGACCACCGACCGCATCGCCGACCTGACGCCGCACACGCTGGCCTCGTTCGACAAGTTCATGCACGACATCGTGCCGACGCTGGACCGCCTGGCGCCTACCGGCGACCACGCGCGCGAGTCGACCGCTGCGTTCTTCGACTACCACCGCCAGTACCTGCAGACGCTGTCGCACCTGTACCCGGCCGACCCGATGACGGGCCTGTCGAAGACGCTGCTCGCGCAGTCGTCGGTGCCGAAGATGGAGAACGGCTTCCAGTTCTGGGTCGACTATGTCTACGACCAGTCGAGCTTCACCGGGCAGCCGCTGAGCCGCATCTACCCGGCGCACTGGGGCAGCGGCACGGGGCAGTTCAGCATGCGCTCGGCCTGGGCCAAGACCGGCGCCTACGCCAACCTGATCTGCGGCCCCTACACCGAGAGCCACGCCCATCAGGACCAGGGCAGCTTCGTGATGTACCAGGGCAGCTGGCTGGCCTTCGACGAGAACATCGACACCCACTCAGGCCTGGCGCAGTACGAGGCGCCGCACAACCTGGTGCGGATCGAAAAAGACGGCAAAGAGGTGCCGCAGAGCTACGACGCTTCTTGCAAGATGCTCGCGCTGGCCAACAAGCCCGAATACACCTATGGCCTGGCCCGCGTGACGCCGATGTACGCCGGCAAGGCCTCGGTGGTGAAGGTCGAACGCGAGTTCCTGTTCATCAAGCCGGCCACCTTCGTTGTCTTTGACCGGGTGCAGACCAGCGGCACCGGCATCCGCCGCGTGTGGACGCTGAACCTGCCGCAGAAGCCGACGATCGACGGTGACCAGCTGACGATGACGAACGGCGGCCACCAGCTCGACGTGGTGCGGCTCGCGCCCAAGGGCCTGAGCTCGAAGGTGCTGAACTGGCCCAAGGTCGACTCGGACATGAACGCCGGCAAGCGCATCGACGTGGCCCACAGCACCGGCGACAGCAGCCAGTTCCTCAACGTGCTGGGGGCCGACCATGCGTTCAGCAGCGCCGTGCGCTCAGACGGAGCTGACAAGACCGGCGCCGAATTCGTGCTGGCCAACGGAGACAAGGTGACCGTGCACTTCAACAACGCCAGCACCGGCGGCATGCTGTGGATCCGCGACCCGTCGGGTGCGATCAAGCTGAAGACGGCGTTGCCGACCACGGTGCAGACCTTGCCGCGGCTGGCTGACTGAGGCGACAAGCGCGGACGAGGGGCAGGGCGGCGCTGCGAAAATCGCGGCCACCCGAACCTTCGTCCCCCCATGCTGCAAAAAGTCCCCGAGGCCATCGTCGGCGCGCAACTGCGTCTGAGGCGATCTACGCCAGCCGATGCGCAGGCCGTCTTTGACGCGGCCGGCGATGCCGAGGTGATGCGCTACATGGACTGGCCGGCCCACCGCTCGGTGGCCGACGCGCGGGTCTATCTGGACGGCTGCGCCGGCCGTTGGGCCAGCGGTGCCGAATACCACTGGATCATCGAAGGTCGCGCCGGCGGCCCGCTGCTGGGCTGCATGGCGTGCCGGGTCAAGGGCCACGCGGCCGACTTCGGCTACTTTCTCGCCCGCTCGGCCTGGGGCCGCGGCGTGGCCACCGAGGCCGGCGCGTTGTTGATCGGCTGGCTCGAGCGCCAGCCGTCGATCCTGCGCATCTGGGCCACGACGGATGTCGACAACCTGCGCTCGACCAAGGTACTGGAGAAGCTGGGCCTGCAGCGTGAGGGGGTTCTGCGTATGGCCACCTGGCGGCCGAACATCGGCGGGCTGCCGCGTGATACGGCGGTCTATGCGCGATGCAAGGCGACGGGCTGACTGTTTTGATGGCTGCGGAAGCGTAGCTACCCAGTTGGCGAATCCTCAGCAGGCGATCCGCAGCAGTCGTTCGCGGTCTTGAGCGCGGCGACCGCATGCAGCGGAGGCACCCCTCAAGCAGATGTGAAACCGCGCGCGCACGGCACGCTCGAACCGCTGCACCTGACTGCTTGCAAGCTCGGCCTTGCCTGGGCATGATCGCAGGACGAAGATCTGATCCGCATGCTTCCTGATCCAAGACTGGGAAGAAGCGAAATCGGCCTTTTCAAGGAGCGATGTCCATGGACTCGTCGACTCGACGCATCGGCGGCGTAGCCGCTGCCGTGGTTTGCGCAGGCTGTGTTGTTTTCAGCGTTCCAACGCGTGCCCAGGATACGAAGCCAAACGTCGTGATGCTGATGACCGACGACCTGGACATGAGTGTCTGGGAAACCGCGCTGGCATTGGGGTACCTGCCGTCCATCAAGGCGGAAATGGTCGACAGGGGCACCACCTTCGCCAACACCTTCGCCGCGCTGCCCACCTGCTGCCCATCGCGCACCACGTTCCTGACGGGGCAGTACCCGCACAACCACGGCGTATACCGCAACACGGGCAAGCACGGCGGGTTCGAGGCGTTCGTCAACGATCAGTCCACCGTGGCCACCTGGATGAAGGCGGCCGGCTACCGCACGGGCCTGATCGGCAAGTACCTGAACGAGTACGGTTCCACGCCGAAGGACCATGGCGGCGCCTACATCCCGCCGGGCTGGGACACCTGGAAGGCGCTGTACACGCAGTCTCAGTTCGACTACCGCTTCTCGAATCAGGGGGTCACTGAGTCACGCGGCCACGAAGCCGCCGACTATCAGACCGACGTCATCCGTGGCTTTGCACTGGAGTTCCTGCGAGACACTGATCGCCGGCCGTTCTTCCTGGTGCTGACGCCCACCGCGCCGCACTACGAGAGCGTCGACGAAGACGGCGCAGGCGTCATCCGGCCGGCGCCCCGGTACGCCGACACACCGGACCTGCCCACCATCCCGCCGGAGTCCCTCGACTCGTTCAACGAGGCAGACATGGGCGACAAACCGGCCTACATGCGCAGCACGGCGCTGGCCGACCCTGTCGCGCAGCGCCAGGGCTTCAACAGCCGGCTCGCCGCGATGCGCGCAGTGGACGACCTTTTCAGCGCGGTCGTCGACCAACTGCGCCGCGATGGCCGCGAGGCGAAAACGGTGCTTGTGTTCGTGTCCGACAACGGTTTCCAGTACGGCACCCACAGGCGGGTCGGCAAGTCCGATCTGTACGAAGAGTCGATCCGACTGCCGATGATCATTCGTGCGGCGGGTCAGGCCTCGCCCAGTGTCGTCAGCGACTGGGTGATGAATACCGACTGGGCTCCGACGATCGCCGCGCTGGCGGGCGCGGTGCCGGACATCGCGACTGACGGCAGGGCGCTGGTACTCGGGCTCACCGGCGCGGCCGTCAAAGGTCGGCGCACGCTGTTGGTCGAGCGTCCCAATGACGGCGTCAAGTGGCCGATGTACCCCGCCCTCGCCATGGTGCGCAGCAAGGATCCTGCATTGACCCGTGATGCCAGCGGAGCGGTCATCTTGGTGTACGCGCAGATCTACAACACCAGCGGCCAGCTCACCGATCGGGAGTTCTACGACCTGTCCATCGACCCCGGGCAAACCCAGAGTCTGCACGCCAGTACCAAACCGTACAGACGGGCGCAGATGAAGGCGCTGGCGACCAGGTTGGATGCGTTGCGCAGTTGCGCTGGGCCGACCTGTCGAGGTCTGGAAGACTAACGCTCGGCGCGGCTCGCTGGCGGGGACAAGG
>Ga0307515_10004335_pt1 | contig 29425 bp, 29 predicted proteins | sample 17_EM_MG_FD_194513 | JGI IMG/M metagenome (GOLD analysis project Ga0307515, IMG submission 194513) | Populus trichocarpa ectomycorrhiza microbial communities from riparian zone in the Pacific Northwest, United States - 17_EM | ecosystem: Host-associated > Plants > Roots > Unclassified | place... | reverse complement strand
GTCGCCGTTGGCCGAATGAGCACTGCGCCAGATCTCATGGTGGGCCCAATCGGCTACGACATCTCGACCGACCCCGCGCGCCTCGACTTCGAGGCGATCCACGCCTACCTGACGCGCAGCTACTGGTCGCCTGGCATCTCGCGTGCGCTGGTCGAGCGGGCGGCGGCGCATTCGTTGTGCTTCGGGCTCTACCACGGCGGCAACCACGCCGGTGAACAGGTCGGTTATGCGCGGCTGGTCACCGACCGCACGACCTTCGCCTACCTGTGCGACGTCTACGTGCTCGAAGCGCACCGCGGGCAGGGCTTGTCGAAGTGGCTGATGCAGACGATCCAGGCCCATCCGGACCTGCAGCACCTGCGCCGCTTCATGCTGGCCACGCGCGATGCGCATGGGCTGTATGCGACGTTCCAGTTCACGCCGCTGGCGCACCCGGAGCGGCTGATGGAGATCGTCGTGCCGGACGCGCATGTTCGGGCCAACGCCAGCCGCGCCTGAACGGCGCCAAAGACGGCCCCCCGCTCGTAGCGGGGGCCTCAGGAGGGCTTGCGCGCCGTCAGCACCGGCTGGAACAGCACGTCGTCGCGGCGGTGCAGGTCGACAAAACCGGCGCCGTGCATCAGCGTCAGCAGCTGGTCGATCGTGACCGCGTGGTAGCGGCTTTTCAGCACCTGCGTGCGGCAGTCGCCTGTCGCCGATTCGCGCGTCAGGTAGACACGCAGGTCGTAGTGCGTGTCATCGTCCCATTCCCAGACCTGGGTCGCGAGGAACCGGTCGCCGTTCTCGTAGCGCAGGCCGTAGGGGCGCACGTCGGGGTTCTGGCGTTCGATCGCGGCGTAGTCGCGCACCGACAGCACCAGCATGCCGCCGGGCTTCAGGCAGCGGTGCGCGCTGCGAAAGGCCTGCAGCAGGTCGTCGTCGGTCAGCAGGTGCGGCACGCTGTTGTCGCAGGCAATCACCGCGTCGGCGCTGGCATCTTCTGCCTCGCCAAGCGTGCGCAGGTCGTCGATGCGCACGTGGGCCTTCAGGCCGCGGTAGGCCAGCTCTTCGTTCAGCCGGCCGACCGCACCGGCCGAGATGTCCGACGCGCTGACCTGGTAGCCGTAGGGCAGCAGGCCCAGCGTCTGGGTGCCGATCCCGCAAGCGGCGTCCAGCACGTGCGCGCCCGGGCCGATGCCATGGCGGCCGAGCAGGCCAGCCAGCGCACGCCCTTGCTGGGCCGAGGCCGCTTCCCAGTCGCCGTACAGCAGGTGGTAGAAGGGTGCCAGTTCGTCGTAGAAGCTCGCGATCATGGGACCTCGGTTCTCCGTGGGTTTGCAGTGGAACAGGCCGCTGGCGCCTAGCGCCGCGGTGGGCATTCTGCGCCGAATCAGCCCTGGTTCAAGGCCTCGAGCCGCTCGGGTGTACCGACATCGGTCCACGTGCCGTCCCACAGCCGCGCACCCAGGCGACGCGCACCGATCGCCGCGTCCAGGCGCGGCCGCAGCGGCATGCGGGTGCCGGGCTGGATGTCGTTGAACATCGCGGCGCGGAACAGGCCGACACTGGCCCAGGTGTAGCGCTGCTGCGCCTGCGCCAGCGCGAGCCCGTCGGGCCCGATGCCGTAGTCGCCGCGCGGGTGGTGCGGCGCATTGGGCACCATCCACAGCTCGGCCAGGCGTTCGGAGTGCGCGACCATTTCGTCCACGGCGGCAGCAGGAAAGTCGAAACCCGGCAGGAAGACATCGCCCGAGACGACCCAGAATGGCGCGGTGTCGTGCTGGGGCGCGAGCCAGTGCAGCGCCTTGGCGATGCCACCGGCGGTCTCCAGCGCGCCGCCGTGGTCGCGGCCTTCGAACGAGTAGTGCAGCGTCAGCCCGAAACGGCCGCCATCACCCAGCACCGCCGGAAACTGCTCTTCCAGCCAGTCGGTGTTGACGACCACCTCGCGCACGCCGGCCGCCGCCAGCGCGGCCAGGTGCCATTCGATCAGCGGCCGGCCCTGCACCATCAGCAGCGGCTTGGGGCAGCTGTCGGTCAGCGGCCGCATGCGCTCGCCGCGGCCGGCGGACAGCACGATCGCGCGAGGAGGCAAGGCGCTCACTGCAGCCCCCTACGGCGCTGTGCGCCGATCCCCCCAAGGGGGAGCGAGCGCCTCGGGAACGGCCCAGCGGCGCTCACTGCAGCCCCCTACGGCGCTGTGCGCCGATCCCCTCGAGGGGGAGCGAGCGCCTCGGGAACGGCCCAGCGACGCTCACTGCAGCACCACCGTCGCCACCGTGCCCGGTTGCAGCTCGGCCTTCAGCGTGCAACCCTGCGCGCCGCCCTGGGTGCTGGCGTTGCGCACCGCGGCCTTGGCATCGGCGCCGCCGGCGTTGTAGGCGTCGACGCGGGCCACCGCGCCGCAGTCCTTGGTGCCTGACAGGCGGGCCGTGACCGCCTGGGCCTGGCTGCCGGGGTTGACCAGCATCACGTAGGTCTTGCCACCGGCCTGCAGGGCGGCGGCCGGCAACTCGGCGTTTGGCTTGCGGGCGCCGACGGCCTTGGCACCGACAGGCACGCCGCCGAACAAGGCTTTCATCGCGTTGGCCACCGGCCGGCGTTGGCCGTCTTCCGACAGCATGCCGTGCTGCTTCTTGGTGAAGCCGAAGTCCTGCAGCTGCCAGTAGATCAGGCCGCTGGCGCCCTGGCCGAGCAGCAGCGTGGCGCTGGCAGCAGCCTGCACCGCGTAGGCCGGCGAGTTCACGTCGAGGTCGGCGGCCGCTTGCGCATCGTCGTCGTTGTGCTTCTTGACACCGAATTCGGTGATCAAGATCGGCCCGAACTTGCCGCGCCCCAGAAAGCTGGCCATGCCCGGGCCGGCCGAGTCCGCCAGCACCTGGGGCGTGACGTACGAGTGCGCGCTGACATAACCCAGCGCCTTGGCGGCATTGGCATTGACCATGCCACCGATGAAGTGGTCGAAGTCGCGGATGCCGGCGCCCGGCCCGGCAATGGCCCAGCCTTGCAGGCCGCGCGCGTCCATCGCGGCGCGCGTCTTCAACACCAGCGCGGCGTACTGCTCACGCTCGAACTGGGTGTCCCACGCGCCCTGCGGCTCGTTGGTCAATTCGACCGCCACCGCCTGCACGCCCTGGCGTTGCAGCCAGACCATCTGCGCGGTCAGCAGGTTGGCGTAGTCGCCCAGGTTCTCGGTCTTCGCAAAGTGCGCCTGCTGCTTCGAGCCGGCCTTCTGCACGCGCTTCTCGGACCAGGGCTCAGGCATGCGCCAGAAGATCAGCACCGGTTGGATGTTCAGCTCTTTCATGCGGCGGTTGAACGCCGCCAAGCGGTCGCGCTGGGCCGGGTTGTCGTTGCGCTGCAGCACCTCGAGGAGCTGGTCCACGCTCATGCCGGGCCGCAGCTGGTCGAAAGTGATCTTGGGGATCAGCGAGACGCGCACGAAGCGGGCATTCAGCTCCTTCAGCAGCGCGGTGCCGGCTTCGTCGCTGTCGCCCGCAGCATTGGTGGCGGCCAGCCGCTCGCGGGCCTTGGGGCCCAACTTGGGGCCGGCAGCGTCGGCGCCACCGCGGTCACCCCTCAGCCAGACTTGGGTGCCGAAGCCGATGAAGTCGTGGGCCTGCGCGAAGTCGAAATCCAACGCGACCTCGCCGGCCGAGACAGCCCCGCCGGCCGCCAACGCGCACGCCGCAGCCAGGCGCCCGGCACCGCGGCACCAGGCCGCTGGGCGCGATGGAATGATCGATTGACCCCAGCCACGTTGACGACTCATCCAGAGGCTCCTGCGATGTTCAAACACACGAATTCGGGCGGCACCTTAGCAGAGGGATACAGCAATACACAGCAATACGGTAACGGGCTGTCGTAGGCCCCGCCTGCATGTCAGCGGGCAGTGGCTGACAGGGCTGGCGACGACAGCTCGCCGCGCTGCAGCCGGTGCCGCTCGATCTGCGCCGGCGCGAACAGCGCCAGCAATCGCACCATCACCGCCTCGGCCTGCGCCGCATGGTCGGCGCCGAGGTTGCAGACGTAGACGTCCAGTGTCACCGCGCCCAACTCGGGCCAGGTGTGCACCGCCAGGTGCGATTCGGCCAACAACACCACGCCGGTGACGCCAGGCGCATGCGTGGTGCCCGGCCGCGGCGTGAAGCGGTGGAACAGCTCGCCGACGGCCTGCAAGCCCGCCGCCTGCACCGCGGCCAGGCAGGCACTGCGCAGCGCCTGCGGGTCGGTCATCGCAGGCGTCTCGGCGGCGCAGCCGCGCAGGTCGGCGGTGAGGTGCAGGCCTTGCATCGTGGCGCGGATTATCGACCGCCCGATCGGCGGCCAGAGGAGATCCACCCCTGGCCGGTCTCCCCTGATCGGAGCCCCGACCCCCCGCGGGAGTCGATCCGCTGCCCGACGACCGCTCCGGGCCGCTGTTGCCTTCGTTGGCTTCGGCGATACCCGAGTCCTTGTCGCTTCATTTGTGGCCTGACCGACCCCCGTCCGGCGGCCAGTCCTGCCGCCCGTTTAAAATCGCCGGTTCTCCCCCGCTTCCCCGACCGGCCCCGCACCGGGGCCCTGGACCGCCCATGGCCGCAGACACCACGCTCCCCCGCAAAAAAGAACCCCTGCAGATGGCCGACGCCATCCGCGCGCTGGCGATGGACGCCGTGCAGCAGGCCAACTCCGGCCACCCCGGCGCGCCGATGGGCATGGCCGAGATGGCGCAAGCCCTGTGGGGCCGCCACTTCAAGCACCACCCGGGCAACCCGCACTGGGCCGACCGCGACCGCTTCGTGCTGTCCAACGGCCACGCGTCGATGCTGCTCTACGCAGTGCTGCACCTGACCGGCTACGAGCTGCCGATCGAGCAGCTGAAGGCCTTCCGCCAGCTGCACAGCATGACCCCGGGCCACCCGGAAGTCGATTTGACGCCGGGTGTCGAGACCACCACCGGCCCGCTCGGCCAGGGCATCACCAATGCGGTCGGCATGGCGCTGGCCGAAAAGCTGCTGGCCGCCGAGTTCAACCGCCGAGACGGTGAAGTCAGCCACACGATCGTCGACCACCACACCTACGCCTTCCTCGGCGACGGCTGCCTGATGGAAGGCATCAGCCACGAAGCCTGCGCACTGGCGGGCGCCTGGAAGCTGAACAAGCTGATCGCGCTGTACGACGACAACGGCATCTCGATCGACGGCCAGGTCGCCCCCTGGTTCATCGACGACACGCCCAAGCGCTTCAAGGCTTACGGCTGGAACGTGATCGGCCCGGTCGACGGCCACGACGTCGATGCCATCGACGCGGCCATCGCCAAGGCCCGCGAAGCCAGCGACAAGCCGACGCTGATCGTCTGCAAGACGGCCATCGGCAAGGGCTCGCCCAACCGCGCCGGCACCGCCAAGGCCCACGGCGAGCCGCTGGGCGGCGACGAGATCAAGCTGACCCGCGAGGCGCTGGGCTGGGCCTACGAGCCCTTCGCGCTGCCCGACGAGATCCTGCACGCCTGGGACGCCCACGCTGCCGGAGAAAAGGCCGAAGGCGACTGGAACAGCCGCTTCGCCGCCTACACCGCCGCCTTTCCCGAGGCCGCCGCCGAGTTCACCCGCCGCATGGCCGGTGATCTGCCGAAGAATTTCGCCGAGCTCGCCGTCGAGGCCGTGGGCAATGCGCACGACAAAGCCGAAACCGTCGCCAGCCGCAAGGCCAGCCAGATCGCGCTCGAGCACTTCACTGCCGCGCTGCCCGAGCTGCTGGGCGGCTCGGCCGACCTGACCGGCTCGAACCTGACCAACACCAAGTCGACGCCAGCGCTGCGCTTCGACACCAAGACCGGTGCGGTGGTCAAGAACGAGGCTGGCCAGATCGGCCGCCACATCAACTACGGCGTGCGCGAGTTCGGCATGGCCGCGGTCATGAACGGCGTCGCACTGCACGGGGGCTACATCCCGTACGGCGGCACCTTCCTGACCTTCAGCGACTACAGCCGCAATGCGATCCGCATGGCCGCGCTGATGAAGCGCCGCGTGATCCACGTCTTCACCCACGACTCGATCGGCCTCGGCGAAGACGGCCCGACCCACCAGTCGGTCGAACACGCCGCCAGCCTGCGCCTGATCCCGGGCCTGGACGTCTGGCGCCCGGCCGACACGACCGAGACCGCGGTCGCCTGGACGATGGCGCTGGCCAACAAGCACCGCCCGAGCGCGCTGCTGCTGTCGCGCCAAAACCTGCCGTATGCGCCCAAGCAGGACGCCGACGTGATCACCCGCGGCGCCTACGTGCTGGCCGAGCCGAGCGAAGTCGGCCTGAAGAAAGCCGCGCAGGCGGTCATCATCGCCACCGGCTCGGAAGTGCAGCTGGCGCTGCATGCCCAGGCCCTGTTGGCGAAGAACAAGATCGCGGTGCGCGTTGTCTCGATGCCGTCGACCACCGTGTTTGATCGCCAGGACAGCGCCTACAAGACCGAGGTGCTGCCGGCCAAGCTGCCGCGCATCGCGATCGAAGCCGGCGTGACCGACTTCTGGTGGAAGTACGGCTGCGCCGCGGTCGTCGGCATCGACAGGTTCGGCGAATCGGCTCCGGCCGGCGTGCTGTTCAAGCACTTCGGCTTCACCGCGGAAAACCTCGCGCTGACGGTGCGCAAAGTTCTCGCCAAGTAACTCGGGCAGGGGCAGACTGGAAGGTCTGCCCTTGTTCGTTGGGCCCGCCAATAGAGTTTTGTTTCAACCTGGGAAGACGTTCATGACCATCAAGATCGGTATCAATGGTTTCGGCCGCATCGGCCGCATGGTGTTCCGCGCCGCGGTGCAGAACTTCGCCAACGACATCGAGGTCGTCGGCATCAACGACCTGCTGGAGCCGGACTACCTGGCCTACATGCTGAATTACGACAGCGTGCACGGCCGCTTCAAGGGCGAGGTCGCTGTCGACGGCAACACGCTGATCGTCAACGGCAAGAAGATCCGCCTGACCGCGGTCAAGGACCCGGCCGAGCTGAAGTGGGGCGAGATCGGCGCCGACATCGTCGTCGAGTCGACCGGCCTGTTCCTGACCAAGGAAACCGCCGAGAAGCACCTGGCCGCCGGCGCGAAGAAGGTCATCCTGTCGGCCCCGTCGAAGGACGACACGCCGATGTTCGTCTACGGCGTCAACGACAAGAGCTACGCCGGCCAGGCGATCATCTCGAACGCCTCATGCACCACCAACTGCCTGGCCCCGGTGGCCAAGGTGCTGAACGACGCCTTCGGCATCAAGCGCGGCCTGATGACCACGGTGCACGCCACCACGGCCACGCAGAAGACCGTCGACGGCCCGTCGAACAAGGACTGGCGCGGTGGCCGCGGCATCCTGGAAAACATCATCCCGTCGTCGACCGGCGCCGCCAAGGCCGTGGGCGTCGTGATCCCCGAGCTGAACAAGAAGCTGACCGGCATGTCGTTCCGCGTGCCGACCTCTGATGTGTCGGTGATCGACCTGACCGTCGAGCTGAACAAGGAAGCCAGCTACGAAGACATCTGCAACGCGATGAAGGCCGCTGCTGCCGGCCCGATGAAGGGCGTGCTCGGCTACACCGAAGACAAGGTCGTCTCGACCGACTTCCGCGGCGAGTCGATGACCTCGGTCTTCGACGCCGAAGCCGGCATCGCGCTGGACAAGACCTTCGTCAAGGTCGTCGCCTGGTACGACAACGAGTGGGGCTACTCGAACAAGGTGCTCGAGATGGTGCGAGTTATCGCGAAGTAAGGCCCCCACGGGCCCTCCGGGGCCCTGCCCCCCGAGGGGGCTCGCGCAGCGGACCGGCAGAGCCGGTTCCGCGCACGCCACCGGACAGGAAGAACGGCCACCCGAGAGGGTGGCCGTTCTTCCTTTTGCGTTCGATAGGATCACGCGCCGAGCCTGTACCAATGCCGTGCAGCCAGACCGCCCGCGGCACGACGGACGGTAGTGCGCCGAATACGCAGTACAAGACATTCGGCCAACCCTCGCGGCCGGGATATTGCGGTCCGCGGACCTTGGATGACAGTGCTGGGCAACGCACACCTGAAGAGCTACATCGATGGCATATGGGGCCCCGGCGACTACCCGCCTCAGTTCATCGTCGACTACGACGATTTCCGCATAGTGCAGGTCCCGCAGCTTCCTTGAAGTCAGGCTATTTGCCTAACTTCGAATTAGGGGGCTATGCGCTCTCTTCTTTCATTTTGCGACTGGTGCGTCATGTTTAACCGTTAGAGTTGTCGCTCCCAACACACCATCGAGGGCCGTCAGTCATGAAATTCGTCAAGACCATTTTCTCGCTGACCGCCCTCTCAGCGGCAGCAGGCACCTGGGCGGCTGAGCCGGCCACCTACCGGTGCGAGCGCCTCGCCATCGACAAAGGCTTCGCCTACAACATCAATGACCATGGCGTCGTGGCCGGCACCATTCCCGTCAAGGGTGAGGGTTGGTATCCGGCGGTCTGGCGCCACCGCAAGATGGAGACCCTGCCCCAAGTGGCTGGCTTCGAGCAAGCCACGAACGTCGCCTACGCCATCAACCGCAGGGGCGACTTGGCGGGCTATGTCAACGACCAGGGCTATCAGCTGGCCGCGGTCTGGATCGATGGAGTCGGCAAGACGCTGCCGCCGTTCACCAATGCGGCCGCCCCGAGCAGCCAAGCCGTGGCGATCAACGACCGCGGCCACGCCGTCGGCTACAGCACCAACGCCGAGTTCCATCAGCATGCCGCGCTGTGGAAGTACGGCCATGTGATCGATCTGGGCGCACTGGAAAGCGATCATGGCGCCCACAAGACCAACAGCTTCGCCAGCGACATCAACGCCTCGGGCATGGTGGTGGGCAGCAGCGAGTCGCGCACGGCCTTGCGGCGCGCGGTGCAATGGACGGACGGTACCCGCGACAGCATGGTGGACCTCGGTGCCACGGCCTACGGAGACCAATCCGAAGCCCTGGCAGTCAACAGCGCGGGCGTGGTGGTGGGTTACAGCACCATCGGTGACTTCTCGCAGCCCAACCGCCCGATCGGCTGGATCGGCGGTGTGAGCTTCGACCTGAAGCCGTTCGCCGGTGCCAACAGCTCGGAGGCCCGGGACATCAACGACGCCGGCACGGTCGTGGGCAGACGCGATGATGGCGCTCTGGGCGCCGCCATCGTCTGGCCGCACTACGGCGACTCACCGATCGACCTGAACACGCTGCTCGACGCCGACGGCTGCCGCGGTTCGAACGGCCACGTCTATCGCCTGACCGCTGGCATCGCCATCAACAACAATGGTGAGATCCTCGCCGGCAGTTTCGTGTTTCCGCACGACGCGACGTTCAGGTTGGTGCCGCTGAGCAAGCACCGCTGAGGCGCCGACCCGCCGTCCAGGCGGGCGCGCGGCTCAGGCGTCGAAGTGCCTGGCCAACACCGGCTGCACGCTCGAATGATTCTCGATGCGCTTGAGCAGCGCGCTGAACTCGGGCCGCTCCTTGGCCAGGTGGGCGCGGGCGCCTGACCACTTCGACACCACCGCGGCCATCAGGTCGAGGGCGCCGGGGGTGGCGCTGCCGCTGAGGAAGGGCGTCGCCGGGAACTGGTCGGCGAAGATTTCCCAGTGGCGGTGCAGCATGCGGCGCGCCGCTTCGCGCACCGAGGCGCGGGCTTCGTCGCCGTCGTCGGTGGTGTAGCGCTCTGGGTAGTCGCTGGCGCTGATCGCGCTGTAGCAGTTGGCGGCGATGAAGACCAGGCCGCGCAGCGTCTGCGCGCGGGCGCTCTCGTCGGCCGGCAGCAGCGCGCTTGGCGGGTGCTGCAGCCCGAGGTGGATCAGGATCGCCGCGCTCTCGGTCATCACGCTGCCGTCGGGCAGCACCAGGGTCGGGATTTGTGCCAGCGGGTTGACGCGGCGCAGCTCGTCGATGGCCGAGTCTTCTTCCCAGGCCGACGCGCGGACCTGTCGGAAGTCGAGCCCGCAACGTTCGAGTGCCGCTTCGACGATCGCCGAGCCGCTGCCGCGTGAACCATAGAGTGTGTACATAAGGTGGTCTCCTTTGGGATGAGAAGGGGAGAACGACAACAACAACTACAACTCAGGGCTCAAGAAACGAAGGGCCGTTCCCGAGTTTCTTGATCCCCCTCGGGGGGCAGGCCGGACGTCAGCCCGGCCCTGGGGGCGTCCAGACTCAGCGGCAGGCTGCGCAGCCGCTGGCCGGTGAGTGCAAATATGGCGTTAGCAAGTGCCGGCGCTACCGGCGGCAGGGCCGGTTCGCCCATGCCCGTGGGCGCGCGCGTGCTGTTGATCAGGTGGGTCTCGACCACCGGTGCGTCACGCAGCGCCAGCAGCGGCTGGTCGGGGAAGTTGCGCGCCTGGACCTCGCTGCGCACGATGTCGATGCGGCCGTGCAGCGCGGCTGTCAGGCCGAAGACGACACTGCTCTCGACCTGCTGCGCGACGCCGTCGGGGTTGACGACGGTGCCGCAGTCGACCGCGCAGACCACGCGGTGCACCCGCGGCTTCTTCTTGCCGTCGACAGTCTCGACCGAGGCTTCGAGCACCATCGCCACGACGCTGCCGAAGCTCTCGTGCAGCGCGAGTCCACGCGCCCTTCCAGCCGCCGCAGGCTGACCCCAGCCGGCCTTGTCGGCGGCCAGCTTCAGCACCGCGGCGTGGCGCGGCATGCCGGGCAGCAACGCAAGGCGAAACGCCAGCGGGTCGGCCTTGGCTTCATGGGCCAGCTCGTCGATGAAGCTTTCGCTGAAGAACGCGTTGTGCGAGTGGCCGACCGAGCGCCAGAAGCCGATCGGCACACCGCTGTGCGTCGCCACATGGGCCATGCGCTGGTGCGGCATTTCATAGGGCAGGTCGAACAGGCCCTCGGCCGTCGTCTTGTCCGGCGTGTCGATCGGCCCGGCCAGCGCCGGCAAGGTGCGCTCGATCCAGCGCGGGCTGATCGCGTCGCCGGCGCTGTGAATGGTCAGCGTCTGCAGCCGGCCATTGGCGTCCAGCCCGGCACGCAGCAGTGCAGCACCGGCGGGGCGGTAGAAGTCGTGGCCGAAGTCTTCTTCGCGCGGCCACACCAGTTGCACGGGCCGGTTGTTGGTCTCCAGCGCAACACGCACCGCCTGCGCGACAAAGTCGACTTCGAGCCGCCGACCGAAGCCGCCGCCCAAGTAGGTCACGTGCAGCGTGACGCGCTCGGGGCCGACACCGGCCACACGCGCCGCCGCGTCGCGCGCCGGGCCGGGCACCTGCGTCGGCGCCCACACCTCGACCGAGCCGTCGGCATGAATCTGCGCAGTGCAGTTCATCGGCTCCATCGTCGCGTGGGCCAGGTAGGGTGCGCGGTAGACGGCTTCGAACCTTCGCGCGGCCTGCGCCAGCGCCTTGGCACCCTCGCCGCGCGAATGAAAGTCGAAACCGTCGTCGTTGTCGGCCGCAGCGCGGGCCTGGATCTCGAGGCGATCGAGGATCGCCGCCGAATCGAGCGTGCCACCGGCCGGCGGGCGCCACTCGATCTCGAGCGCTGCCACGGCCTGGCGTGCATGCCAGGTGCTGCGCGCGACCACGGCGACAGCGTCTGTCGAGCCGGCCAATGGCCCCAAGCGCACGACGCGTTCGACGCCGGGCTTTTGCATTGCAGCGCTCGCGTCGATGTGGCCGGGCGCGCCACCGATGGCGGGCGCATGGCGCACCACGGCGTACAGCATGCCGGCCAGGCGCGTGTCCAGACCGTAGCGCGCCTGGCCGTTGCTCTTGGCCACAGCGTCCAGCCGCGCCAGCGGCCGACCGATGCGCTTCCATTGGGCGCGTGGCTTGAAGCGCACGTCGCCGGGCCGGGTGTTCGCAGCCGCCGCGGCCAGCTCTCCGTAGTGCGCCCTGTCGTGACCTGCGATGTGGATCACCACGCCGTTGTCGACACTGAACTCGGCCACCGGCAGCTTCCAACGCAACGAGGCCGCGCCCAGCAGCTGCGCGCGTGCGGTGGCCGCGGCCAGGCGCAGCGGCTCCCACGCGTCGGCGATGGTTGACGAGCCACCGGTCACCGCGATGCCGAGCTCACGCGCAAGCTTGCGCACCATCCACTGGCTTAAGCGCGCGCCGGTCGTCTCTTGCCCCGGCTCGGTGCTGCTCGGGTGCAGCGGCAGGCTGCCGACGAACATCGCGACGTTGCCGTAGATCGCATCGTGCGGCGCTTGCACCGGCTTCACGCGCTCGGGCGCCACGTCCATCTCTTCGGCCACCAGCAGCGCGAGCGCGGTGTGCACGCCCTGGCCCATTTCCACATACGGCGTCGCGAACTGCACGCTGCCGTCGGTCAGCACCTTGATCCAGCCGTTCAGCGCGACCTCGCCGGTGGCCGCGGGCAGCAGCTCGGCGCGGCCCAGGCGGCCACGCGGCGGCAGACCAGCCCAGCCGAGCAGCAGGGCACCGGTGCTGCCCAAGCCCGACATCAGCAGCAACCGCCGAGTAAACCTCATGTCTGCTCCCCGGGGCCTTTGGCCCGTCCCTCCGAGAGGGAGCGAGCCCCTTCGGGCGGCCGTGCGCGGCTCATGCCTTCTTACCCGGCAGCATCAGCGCCGCCGCGGTGTGGATCGCCACGCGCACACGCGGGTAGGTGCCGCAGCGGCACAGGTTGGTGATCGCCGCATCGATCTCGGCGTCACTCGGGTTAGGGGTCTTCTGCAGCAGCGCGGCCGCAGCCATCAGCATGCCGCTTTGGCAGTAGCCGCATTGCGGCACGTTGTGCTGCGCCCAGGCCTGCTGCAGCGCATGCGGTGCGTCGGGCTGGCCCAGGCCTTCGATCGTCTTGATCTGCTTGCCGGCGACGGCCGCGACTGGCGTCACGCAGGAGCGCGTGGCCTGCCCATCGACCTGCACCGTGCAGGCGCCACAAGCGGCCACGCCGCAGCCGAACTTGGTGCCTGTCAGCTCCAGCACATCGCGCAGCACCCACAGCAGGGGCATCTCCGGCGCGATGGCGGCGTCGTCCACCGCCGTCTTCCGGCCATTGATCGTCAACTCCATCGACCACACACTCCAACGCCCGGCCGGGCGGCGAAATAGAGTGTGGCAGATTCAACCGGGCGAAATCAGGCCGACGGCTGCACGCGCAACGCGGCTTGCATGAGTTGCACCCTGTTTCTGGCGCCGAAGCGTTTACGCAACCGCCGCAGGTGGTAGTCGACGTTGTGGCGCGAGATGTCCAGCCGCGCGGCGATCTGCTTGTCGCCCATGCCGCGCGACAACAGGTCCAGGATCTGCGCCTGCGTCTGCGACAGCTCGCCGGTCGGGCTGTCTTCGTCGCCAGCACCAGGCAGGCCCGGCAGCGTGCCGTGGAACTCTTCCAGGCACAGCGCCAGCATCAGCACACGGCCCAGCGCCTGGTCGTCCAAGCGGCCGACAGGCGCCCGGCGGCTGAGCAGGCTGACGAAGCGTCGCGCCTGGCCCGGCAATGCCGGCAGCGCCAGCATCAGCCCACCCACCACGCCGCGCTCATGCAGGTCATCGACCAGCGCACACAGATCGGCCTTCTGCACAGCCGCCACCGGCTGGCGCGCCAGCTCGTTCAGCGTCCACACACAAGGCAGGCTGCTGCGCTCGATCGCCCGCAGGCGCGGGTCGACCACTTGGTAGCGGCGCGAGAAGTAGCGCTCGATCCAGGCCGCATCGGCGTACTGGCCGCAGAACGAGCGCACGACCGGTGTGCCGCGGCTGATGTCCAGGCTGCCGAAGCCGATCTCGTCGAAGCCGATGACCTGCAGCTCGGCCAGCACCAGCTCGCGGCGGCGGCGCTCGCTGCCGGCGGCCGTCAGCGCTTCGAGCAGGCGCGGCCGCATGCACCAGGTGTTGGGTCTTTCATCGACCGGTTGCGACAGGCCGGTCAGCAGATGGGGTTCAAAGTCGGTGTCGAAAGGGCCATGGGCACTCAACCCATGAAAGTCTCGGGAGTTCAGTTCCAGCACGCTGTCTCTCCTCGTCGAGCACATTGCTCCTTTGACCAAAGCGCAAGCCGTGGCCGCGGGAGCTCACGCCGTTGCAATTGGCTACGGCCGATACAGACGAGCTCGACCCGACACGCGCCTCGCGACGCCCGGGTGGAAACGATTACGCGCGCTCAGACCCCGGTAACAACCCCAGGTGGGCCAGCCCAGCCCAGCGCCCGCGCCAACGGCCCCGCCAGCGGGTCGGGCACGGTCTGGTCCAGCGGCACGGTGCGGTCGAGCTGCTCGGCCAGATCGTTCAGCTGCAGCTGCGGCAGCGTGCGCAACTCGGCCAGCGCGCGGATCTGCGCTGCCACCTCGCCGCGGCCCTTGGCGGCGACGAACGCGCCCGGCCCGTTGCCCAGCCGCATCAAGGCGATCGCAACACCCGGCGTGTAGACCACCGCGTGGGCCAGCTTCATCCGGTCCGGCAGCCCGCTGAACATGGCCTCGTGGCGCAGGCTGCGGCGGCGGCCCTGCACATGCGGGTCGCCCTGGTCATCGCGGTGCTCGCGCTTGACCTCTTCGAGCGACATGCGCTGCTTGCGCAGGTGGTCGAAACGCTGGAAGGCGAAATCGGCCGCGGCGACCAGCACAAAGATCACCGCCGCCCAGCCGCTGACGCGCGACAGCAGCGGCCCGGCCACATCCAGCACCTTCAGCACCGGTGCGTGGCCCAGCCGCACCGCGCCATCGAGCGACCAGCGCACGCTGGCCCAGACCACACCGCCCAGCAGCAGCGCCTTCAGCACCAGCAGCGCCAGGCCGAAGACATTGCGCCAGGCGAAGATCTGCTGCAGCCCTTGCACCGGGTTCAGGCGGTTCAGGTCGGGGCGGATGCGCTCCCAGGCCAGTAGCGGTCCGACCTGCAGGAACGACGCCAGCGCCGCCGCGGCGGCCGCCAGCAGCAGCGTGGGCAACGCAAGCTGTGCGAACGTCAGGATCGCCTGCACGACGAACCCGTGGAGGAACTCCGGCCCCTGCGCCCAGGCCACCGGGTCGACCGCCCGCCACCACAGGCTGCGAATGGCCGGCACGAAGGCGTTGGCCGACCACAGCACACCCAGCATCGCGCCGAGGAAAGCCGCCGCGCTGGTCAGCTCGCTGCTTTTCGGCACATCGCCCTTGCGGCGCGCCTCGCGCAGGCGGCGCTGGGTCGGGGCGAACTTCTTGTCGCTCATCGGTGAATGGCCTCAGCGCTCGGCCAGGCTGCGCCAGACCGCCAGCACGTTGGTGCCGGGCCGCACGAAATCGGACAGCGCCTCGTACAGCAGGCCCAGGCAGATCAGCAGCATGAAGATCGCGACCAGGCTCTTCAGCGGCTGCGCGATGACGAAGATGTTGAACTGCGGCACGAAGCGGCCGAGCAGACCCAGCCCCAGGTCGACCAGCATCAACACCATCAGCACCGGCGCGCCGAACTTGACGATCAGGCTGAACAAGGTGTCGGCCTCGTGGATCGCAAAGGCTTCGAGCAGACGCGGCAGGTCGGGCAGCGGGGCCGCCAAGGGCCAGACCCGGTACGACTCGGCGATCAGCCCGACCACGCCGTTCAGCCCGCCAGCGCTGACGAACAGCACCGCCATCACCCAGCCGAGGAACTGGCCGGTCGGCCCGCCCTGGTGACCGAACGCCGGGTCGAAGAACTGGGCGTTGGCCGCGCCGGTGTGAAAGTCGACCAGGTCGCCGACGCTGTGCACCGCCCACATGAACACGCCCAGCCCCAAGCCCAGCAGCAGGCCGATCAGGCCCTCCTTGGCGGCGATGACCAGCCCCATCACCGGCGTCACGCCTTCGGCCGAACCGGCCAGCGGCAGCATCAGGATGCCGAGCGTGAAGACGACCCCGCGCCGCACCGAGCCGGGGATCATCGTGCGCGACAAAAACGGCACGACCAGGAACAGCACGAACGGCCGCGGCAGCAGCAGCACCAACGCCAATGCGTCGCGGTGCAGCTGCGCCATCACCGGACTCAGCCAGGCCATCATGCCGCCCGAATCAGCGGCCAGGGTCTGCGGGTCCATCACCGTTCGAAGCTGCCGCCGCGCCACCAGCGCAGCGGGGCCAGGTCTTCGATCTGTTGCTCTTCGGCGTGTTCGGCAGCGGCCACGGCGCGGGCCTGGGCGCGCTCGATCGCTTGCTGCGCGCGGTCGTGCTCCTGCGCAGCGCGGCGCGCGCCGGCCTGCGCACCACGCGCGAACATCTGCGCCTGCATCGCCTCGGCATGGGCCAGCAGCGCCAGGCGGCGGCTGTCGTCGATGCGGCGCTGCAGCTCGCCACCCCAGTCGTGGCCATCGCGCCAGTCGGCGGCCGACAAGGCCGGGCCTTGTTGTTGGCGCCGCGCTGCGCTGTGGCGCTGTCGCGCGGCGGCTTGCTGCTGCACGTCAGCGTCTTGCCGCATCGCCTCGCCCTGGCGCGTGCGCCAGGCGGCCGCGGCCTGCGACGCGCGTGCCGCAGCCAGGCGCTGGCGCCGTTCACGGATCTGGCGGATCTGCTGCCAGCGCTTGTCGTCGAGTTCGGCCATCCTAGTGGCCAGCCAGCGACTGCAGCGCCGCCAGCGCCTGCGGCCAGGCGATCGCCTCGGTCTCTTCCTGCCGCAACAGCGCGTCGATCGCTGATTTGTTGCGCACCGCGGCATCGGCCTCGGGGTCGGCGCCGGGCCGGTATTCGCCGATCTGCAGCAACAGCTCGACCTCCTTGTAGCGCGCCATCCACGCGCGCACCCGACCGGCGGCGCGGCGGTGCGTCTCGTCGACGACCCGCGTCATCACCCGGCTGATGCTGCCCGGCACGTCGATCGCCGGGTAGTGGCCGGCGCCGGCCAGGTCACGCGACAGCACGACGTGACCATCGAGGATCGAGCGCACTTCTTCGGCCACCGGGTCGTTGTCGGCGTCGCCTTCGGTCAGCACGGTGTAGACCGCGGTGATGGTGCCACGCTGACCCGGCCCCGCACGCTCGAGCAACCGCGGCAGCATCGCGAACACCGACGGCGGGTAGCTGCGCCGCGTCGGCGGCTCGCCGCAGGCCAGGCCGATCTCACGCTGCGCGCGTGCCAGCCGGGTCAGCGAATCAACCAGCAGCAGCACGCGCTTGCCCTCGTCGCGGAAGTGCTCGGCCACGCGCGTGGCCGCTTGTGCGCAGCGCAGGCGCTCGGCCGCCGGTCGGTCCGAGGTCGCGACCACCATCACGCAGCGCTCACGGCGCGCGCCGATGCCGACCTCCAGGAACTCGGCCACTTCTCGGCCACGCTCGCCGACCAGCGCCACCACCACCACGTCGGCCTCGCAGTGGCGCGCCAGCATGCCCAGCAGCGTGCTCTTGCCGGCGCCCGGCGGCGCGAAAACGCCGATGCGCTGGCCTTCGCCGAGCGTCAGCAGCGTGTCGATCGCCCGCACCCCCGTTGGCAGCGGTTTGGCGATGCGCTGCCGTGACAGCGCCGGCGGCGGCGGTGCCTGCACCTCGACCCGCACGCAGGACGACAAGGGCCCGATACCGTCGATCGGCTCGCCCAGCGGGTCGAGCACGCGGCCAAGCAGGCCGGGGCCGACCGGGAACTGCGCCGCATGGCCGGTCGGCAGCACCGATGCGCGCACCGTCAGGCCGTCGATCGCGCCCATCGGCGCCAACAGCGCGGTGCCTTGGTTGAAACCCATCACCTCGGCCAGCAGCGGCTTGGCTTGGCCGATCGACAGCTCACAGACCTCGCCGACGCGGGCCAGCAGGCCGGTGGCTTCGATCGCCGGCCCGATCGCCTTGGTGACCTGGCCGACCACACGCGCCGGCGGCGCCTGTGCCAAACGCTGGCGAAGGTCGGCCAACGGGTCCAGCGCAGGCAGCACTGGCACGGTGTCGGGCAGCGTGCTCATCAGCGCGTGCCGCCCGGCGCATGCAGCGCGCGGCGCAAAGCTTCGACCTGCGCCTGCAGGCCCATCTCGACCCGGCCGGACGCGGTCTGCACGCGGCACTCGTCGCCGCCCAGCGTCTCATCGACAACGACGCGCACCTGGCCACCATGGCGCGTACCGTCGAGCACGCGGCGCACGGCGATTTCAGCCTCTTCGCGCGCGGTGGCCGAGACCCACAGCGTGACCACCGGCTCGTCGGCCCACATCGCTTCGAGCTTGCGCAGCACCGACTCGTAGCGCACGGCCGGCGGCAACTCGCCCAGGCATTGCGCCAGCGTCTCGACCACCAGGTGGGCCATCGCCTCGCGCTGGGCGTAGACCGCGTGCTCGGTCGCCCAGGCCTGCGCCTGGTGGCGGCGCGCATGTTCGGCCTGGGCCTCGCGCCAGCCCTTGTGGTAGCCGTCGCGCAGGCGCTGTTGCACGTCGCGGTCGGCGTCCTTGCGCACGCGCGAGGCTTCGCGCTGCGCGGTGCCGATGACCTCGTTGGCATCGAGCAGAGCACCGTATTCGTCGGCCTTCAGCACCTTGCGCTCGCTCAGCAAATGCAGGTGCTCGGCGGTGATCAGAAAAGCCAGTCCCATGATCCGAACCTCTCGGGCAAAGCGCACATGAACAGCAGCTCTTCGTAGACCAGGCGCCGCTCGGCCGACATGGCCGGTGGGCTGGCCTGCGCGACGCCACGTGGAAACTTCACCCGCGCGCTGCGCCACAAGCCGTCGCCCTGGCTGGCCAGCAGGCCCAGCATCAATTGGTAGCTGCGCCGCACGACCATGCGGCCGGCCGCGCGCGGGCGCTGCACCAGCGCGCGCGGGCTCATCGCCAGCGCGGGGCACGAGGGCCAGCGCGACAGTGCGAAGTCCGGCAGCTCGGGGTCGAGCCGCTTGGCCTGACGCCACAGCTCCAACGCCAGCCCGGGGGTTTCGAAATGGTCGCGGTGGGCAACGAAGCCACTGAACAAGGCCAGGCGGCGCAGCGCCGGGCCGTCCATCCAGGCCAGGCGCTCGATCGGGCCGTCGGGCCGGGCAGCGGCCTGGGCGGCATCGGGCACCGCGTGGGTGCGGCGCAACCAGGTCGAGCCGGCCTGGTGGCCGCCGTCACCTAACGCGATCTTTCCCTGCGTCCGCCAGCCGGGCGGCCACCAGCTGGCGTGGACATCGAGCGACGGCCGGGTGGCGGCGCGGATGCGCGCACGCAGCACCCGCGAAGACCGCTCGACCGCCGCCGTGCTCATTTGACGAACCCTGCGCGCCGCAGCCACACGCGCAGCGGCAAACCCGAGCGGCGCAGCAGCCATGGCAGCGTCACCACGGCGGCCGCGGCCAGCAGCGCAACGATGGCCAGCGTCACCAGCGCGGTGTTGCTCAAACCGAGCGGGCCGCTCGCATCGGCCGCGGCGCGAGCGCGCGAGGCGGCCGTGCCGACGACTTCGCTGGCCGGCACCAGCGTCAACGAGACCTGCTCGTAGCTCAGGCCTTCGACGCTGTGGGCGACCAGCTCCTTGACCGCCGGCGCGAGCAGCCGCAGGTCGGTGCCGGGCCGGTGCTTGATGAAGACCGCCGCCGAGCTGGGCTTGAGCTTGTCGCTCAGCGGGTCGTTGGCCGGGATCACGACATGCACCCGCGCCGAGACGACGCCGTCGATCTCAGACACGGTGCGCGACAGCTCCTGCGACAGGCCGTAGATGTAGCGCACGCGCTCTTCGGCCGGCGTCGCGACCAGGCCCTGCTTCTGGAACACCTCGCCCAGCGACGCATGGCGCGGCCCGGGCAGGCCCCGCTCCTGCAGCACCTCGACGGCGGCCGGCAGGTCGCGTTCGTCGACCTGCAGCTGCCAGCCGGATTCGCCGGCCTGGACCTTGGCCGCATCGATGTGCGCGTTGGCCAGCGCGGCCAGCATCTGGTTGGCCTCGGGTTCGTTCAGGCCGGTGTACAGCTCGACGCGGCAGCCCATCAGCGCCAGCGGCAGCAGCAGCCACGCGGCCCGGCGCAGCGTCTTATTCATTGCTGCTCAACAGTTGGTGGAAGGTGGTGTTGGCGGCACTCGCCAACGCGCTGGTCACCGACAGCATCGTGCTTTCGCTGGCCAGCTGGATGCTGGTCTGGATCGCGAAGCTGCTGACGCGCTGCAGGCCGTCGATCGCGGCCTCGTTCAGCGTCATGTCTTCGCCTGGCGGCGGCGCCTGCGGCAGGTCGACCTTGCCCGGCGCGATGATGTTGTTGGTCAGGTGGTTCAGCAGCTGCATCGGGGCCGACGAGTGGCTCGTGGCCTCGGCCCGCACGCCGCGGCCGATCGCGTCCGGCGCCTGGGCGGCCTGGTGCAGCGCCTGCAAGGATTGGTTGAGCATCGGCTCGCCATGCGGCATGGCGGCGCCGGGCAGGGTGCTGCCGCCCGGCACAGAGGTCGACGCAGGCGCCGGCATGCCGGTGCCAATGGCGGACACGGGATCGATTGGGGCCATGGTGCCTCCTGGCGGTGCAACAACGAACAAACACGAAAAGCCGGGACGACCGGCCGCGCAGCCCGTCAAGGGCTGCGGGTTCAGGCGCCCCGGCGCGGAGCGTTACTCCTTGACCTTGGCCGACTGGCGCAGGTCGCCGCCCATCTGGGCAGCCAGGTCGCCACGGGCCTTGGCGGCGCCGGTGATCGACGAGGTCTCGAGCTGGATCGAGGCCATCTTGATCGAGGCCATCTGGGCTTCTTCGGCGCGCTTCTGGAAGTCCTCGGTAGCGCCGGTAACGCCGCCGTTGCCGCCGTCGGCGGCGGGATTGGTGGAGGCCATGCTTTAACTCCTGTGATGAATGTTGGGAACAGACAGGGGACACAGCAGGCCGCAAGGGCCCGCGAGATTCCCGCCGCCGAGGCTGCAGCGCCCGGCGGGCGGAAATGGGGAAGGGGTCGGCGCCACGCGGCACCGACACCCGCAGGCCGTGACGTTCAGGTCACGGTCCATCGTGGTTCTCCTCGTTGGCCTTCGGTGCCGCGAGGTCGTCGGCACTGACCGGTCCGAGCGCACCGCCGTTGCGCAGCGGCGCACCTTCGAAGTAGCGGTCGCCGTTGGCCAGCTGCACGAAGCGCAGGCCGTCGGGGCCTTCGGTGATGCTGACCACGCGCGCCGGCAGCTTGTCGGCCCAGTCGGGCGTCGCGCTGGCCTTGGCCACCTGGGCGATCGGCTTGTAGCGCAGCTCGTCGTCGACCACCACCATCGGGTACAGGTCGCGCGTCAGCCGCTTCACGCGTTCGGGCGTGCCGGCCTGGTCGGTCGCGCCGCTGAGCTGCAGATGGCCCTGACCGCGGTAGCTGACCGCGACACCCGGATCGGCGAGGAACTCGCGCGCCCGGCTGACCACCTCGTCCAGCGGCGTGACGCCGACCTGCACGCGGCCGCCGACATTGCCCACGGCCTGCGTCAACGCACGTTGGCGGGCGGTGGACTCGACGAAGCCGGTCAGGCGCACCGTGCCCGATGCATCGGGCGGCTGCGCGACGACCTCGGGGAAGTCGCGCAGCACGGTGCGCAGGCGCGCGGCGTCCAGCGCCGGGCCGTCGGCGCCGGCAGGGTGCGCCGCCGGCCGCCAGGCCAGCGCCGCGGCGGTGACGCCGAACGCCGCCAGCACGACCACCGCGGCCGCCCGTGGCCACCAGCGGCCCGAGGCGTTGCGCATCGCCGCGCGCGCGGCGGCCGCGGCTTCCTCGTCGAGGAACATCGAGTCCGGCGCGTCGTCGGTTTTGGCCTGCGCGTACTCGCGGTCGATCTGCATGTCGATCGAGCCGACACGCAGCACATCACCGGGCACCAGGCTGCGGCGCTCGGCGGTCATCGGCGCGCCGTTCAACTCGACCGCCGCTTCGCCGAGGCGCCGCACGGTCAGTGCAACCTCACCGGCAGTCAGCGACAGGTGCTGGCCGCGCGCATCGGTGTCGGGCAGCAGCACCTCGCACTCGGGCGCCGAGCCGAGCGTGTTGGCGCCGGCCTTCAGCGTGATGCGGCGGCCGCGCATGCCGCTGCTCAAGAAGCGCAGACACCAGGCGTCGTGGGGCGTGGCGTTGCTCATGTGGGCTCCTCGAACACGTGCAGCCTCATGACCCGCTCCACGGCATCGTCTCGGCCTGACGGCTGGGGGCCGCGGGCCGCACCTCGGCGGCGGAGCCGACCGGCACTTCCTGCGACGGCAGGCTCACCGGCGCGGCGCCAGTGCCGGCCGCGTCGGGCAGCACGAAGCGCGGCGTCAGCAGGTAGAAGCGCTCGAGCTTGCCGCCCTTGTCTTCCGAGTACTTGAACAGGCGCCCGATCACCGGAATGGCCGACAGCCCCGGCACGCCGGAGTCGGCGGTGCTCTTGCTCTCGCTCGAATAGCCGGCGATCAGCAGGCTCTTGCCCTCGCCGATCATCGCCTGCGTGTTGACGCTGCGCCGGCGCACGATCGGGATGTTGTCGACGGTCTCGGTCGCCAGGCTGTCGTCGCCGATGTTGATCGCCAGCTTGACGCTGTTGCCGCCTTCTTCGTCGATCACCAACGGCGTCACGCGCACGTCGGTGCCGGCGCTGATGGTGTACAGGCTCGAGTCCTGGAAGCCTGGCACCTTGACGTAGAACTCGCTCTTGTTCTGCAGGCTGGCCTCGGTGTTGTCCAGCGTCAGCACCTTGGGCCGGGCGATGAACTTGGCGCGACCGGTGCCCGCCAGCGCGCTGACGCGGGCGAGCAGGAAGTCGCGCATCTCCTTGCCAAGCGACGCGGTGATCACGACGCCCGAAGGCACCGTCAATCCGGTCTGGCCGGCCGCTGTCGTCGCGCCGGACCAGGTGAGTGGCGAGTTGCTGCCGTTGCCGGTCTGCACGTCCATCTGCGTGCCGTGGGCGCGCCAGTCGACGCCGAGCTTGTCGACCGAGTCGTCGCTGACGTCCATGATCGTCAGCTCGATCTCGACCAGGCGCGGCTTGGCGTCCATCGTCGCGATGAGCTTGGCGTACTGCGCCATGCGCTCGGGCACGTCGCGGATCAGCACCGCGTTCATCCGCGCATCGGCCTGGAACTGCGGCGCATCGGGTGCGGCCGACCAGGCGCCGTTGCCATCACCACCATCGGCGCTGGCCGCATCGCCGCCGGTCCCGTTGTTGGCGTTGGCAGCCGCGGCCGCTGCCGCCGCGGCCTTCGCGCTTTTCATCTTCGGCACGGCGGTCGCGCCGGCCCCTCCACCCAGCGGTGAACTGCTCGCGCTGCGCGAGCCGTACAGGCTGCGCAAGGTGCTGACCACGCCGGGCACGACGACCGGCGCACCGTCACGCGTCAGCCGCAGGTCGTTGGCCCAGGCGTAGCGCAGCGGGAACATCTTCACTTCGGCGTGGTCGACCTGCGACGCGCGGTAGTCGATCGACTTGACGATCTGCCGCACCATCTCGACATACCGCTTCGGGCCGCTGACGAAGACGCTGTTCTCGTTCTGGCTGATGACCAGCGGGTAGCGCTTGTCCCAGACCTGCAGCTTGTTCAGCGTGTCGGCGATGCGCGGCGCGTTGGTGCCCAGGATCGGCAGCACCTCGTTGCGCGCGTCGGCCGCCAGCTCGATGAACAGCAGCGAGCCGTCGTAGTACCAGGTCAGGCCGTAGTTGCTGCAGACCGCCTCAAGCACCGCCCTGGCATTGGTCGCCCGGCCACTGGCCACGCTGTTGCCGAAGGTGCCGCTGATGACGCCGTCGATCTTCGGGTCGACCACCGCGGTCGTGCCTTGCGACGCCGCCAGTTCGCGCAGGAAGTCGGCCAGCTTCTTTTCGCTGGCGACGATGCGCACCGGCTTATTGGTGGTCCAGCGCAGCTCGGCGGCATGGGCGGCACCGCTCACGCACAGCGCTGCAGCCAAGGCCATGGCGCGAACCACAGGAAGAGAACGTCGGGGCGCGATCAATGCAGTTGCTCCATCCACTCGAAGGCCCGCTCAGCGAAGCGCAACACTTCGCGGCCCAGCCAGCTGACGCCAACCGTCAAGCTGATCAACACGACGACCAGGCGCACCGACTGACCCAGGCTCTGGTCCTGAATCTGCGTCACGGCCTGCAGGATCGCGACACTCAACCCGGCGACCGTCGCGACGATCACCAGCGGCAGGCTGACCCACAGCACGACGGACAAAGCGTCGCGCGTCAGGCCGAGCAGGTCATGCCCCATGGGCGGCCTCCGTGCCGGTGACCCAGCCGACCGGCTGCAGCGTGATGTCGTCGTCGACCTCCTGGTACGACAGCACCGGCAGCTTCGGCAGCGCCGGCGCCACCAGGTTGCGCACATAACGCCGCACCGCGCTGGACACCACGACGACCGTCGACGCCGGCGCGCCATCGACCAGGCCGCGCAGCTGGTCGAAGATCGCCTGCTTGATGGCCGGGTCCAGCAACAGCCGGTTGCCCAGCGCGGTGCGTTCGATCGAGGCTTCGATCCGGTCGATCAGCTGGGTGTCGAACAGCACCGCGTGGATCTCGCGCTGCGGCGTGGCGTGCATGCTCGTGATGTAGGGGCCGAGGTCGGCGCGCACCAGCTCGGTCAGCGCGATCGAGTCTTCCTCGCGCGGAGCCCAGCGCACCAGGCTTTCGAAAATCGCCTTCAGGTTGCGCACCGGGATGTTCTCGGTCAGCAGGCGGCGCAGCGTTTCGGCGATGCGCTGCACCGGCACGACCCGCGTCACCTCGACCGCCAGCTCGGGCGCCTGGGCCTGCATGCCGTGGATCAGCTGGCGCACCTCTTGCAGCCCGATCAGCGCCGGCAGGTGTTGGCGCGTGACCCGCTCGACCAGCGCCGACAGCGGCGCCTCGGGCGACTGCGGGTCGATCAGCTGCGTGGCCTGCACCACGTCTTGCACCAGCACCGCGACCTGGCCTGCCGGCACGGCAGCCGACGGCGAGATCTGGATGCGCGGGAACACGGGGCCCAGCTCGGCCTCGACGCGCCGGCGCGTGTCGATCAGCAGGCGGTCCAGCTGCGCCGGGTCGATCGCCGCGTGCAGGTCGGGCGCCAGACGCAGCGCGACCGGGAAGGTCAGCGCACCGCCGGCGACGCCACCCCCAGCGACGCTGTTGGCGTCGTCGTGGAAGATCCACTCCGGCGTGTCGCCGCGCTGGTGGTGCCGCCGAGCGGCCCAGGCCAGGCCGAACAGCAGGACCAGCCAGACCACGAAGGCCCAGGCCGGAAAGCCCGGCGCGAACATGAAGCTGGACACCGCCAGGCCGGCGATGAACAGCGCGCGCGGGTGGTTGGCGAACTGGCCCAGCATCTGAGCGGCCAGCGGCTGCGACAGCGAATCAGCGCCACCGCCGCCGCAGCGCGTGATCACGATGCCGGCGGCGATCGACACCAGCAGCGACGGGATCTGCGAGACCATGCCGTCGCCGACGGTCAGGATCGCGTAGCGCTGCACCGCATGGCCGATGTCCATGTCGTGCATCAACGTGCCGACCGCGACGCCGCCGAGGATGTTGACCGCTGCGACGACCAGGCTCGCGATCGCGTCGCCCTTGACGAACTTCATCGCGCCGTCCATCGCACCGTGCAGCTGGCTTTCCTGCTCCAGCTGCGAGCGGCGGGCCTGGGCCTGCGCGTTCGACAGGTTGCCGGCGCGGACCTCGGCGTCGATGCTCATCTGCTTGCCGGGCATCGCATCGAGCGCGAAACGTGCGCCGACTTCCGCGACGCGTTCCGAGCCCTTGGCGATCACGATGAACTGCACGATCGCGACGATCAGGAACACGACACCGCCGACGACGACGTTGTTGCCGACGATCAGCTTGCCGAACGCATCGATGATCTGGCCGGCGTGCGCATGCAGCAGGATCAGCTTGGCCGACGCGATGTTCAGCGCCAGCCGGAACAGCGTCGTGAACAGCAGCAGCGACGGGAAGGTCGACAGCGACAGCGGCGAGCCGACATACATCGAGACGATCAGCAGCGCGACGCTGACCGACAGGTTGGCCGCGATCAACAGGTCCAGCGCGGCCGGCGGCAGCGGCAGCATGAACAGCGCGACGATGCCGACCAGGAACAGCGCCAACAGCGCGTCGCTGTGGCGCATCGCCGCCATCAGCGGCGAACGCGGCCGCTGCGCAACGGTGGTTCCTGTGAACAAGGGCATGGGGTCGGCCAGGGTGGGGTGAGAGTGGCGATGTTGGCGACGAAGGGTCGCGCCCTCAACGACGAGGATTCGTAATGCGGGGCTTTCGCCCGCCCCGGTATGCGCCGCATACGCCGACTCGTAGTTCACGCTCGACCGCCCCGTCCCTAAGCTGCATGCGCTCTGGTGACCCGGCGCATGGCGCGCCCTTGATGTCTTCCTTCATTCATGACGGCGCCAGGTCAGCGTTCTAGCCATGCACATGCCCCCGGCCACCTTGTTGATGCCCGCCTGGAAGCCCCTCGGCGAGGCCCGCGCCTTGCCACGGCTGTGGCCGGGCTTCGCACAGACCTGCCGGACGCTGGCGGGCCGGCCTTGGCCGGTTGCGCTGGATGGGTCCCCCGCGACGCTGCGGCTGGACCCGAGCGCACCGGCCCATTGGAGCGAAGCGGTCGCGCTGCGGCTGCGCTGGCATGGCCACGACGGCGAGCTGGCACTCGACGCTGCCGCGCAAGCCCGGTGCCTGGGTGATGAGATCCCGCCCGATGCGCCGCTGGCCTGGCGCCAGATCCTGCTGGCCGACAGGCTGCACGGCCTGGCGCGCGCGCTGCTGGGCAGCGTGCCTGAATGGGAGCCTGCCGCCGCGCCGTGGCCGCGTGACCCGAACACCTTGTGGTGCAGCGTCGATGCCGATCCCGCCTGGCCCACCAGCCCCGGCCACGCCCGCCTGCGCTGGGCCTCGGCCGAAGCCTGGTCGGCGTTTGCCGACGCGGTGCTGCGGCATGCGCAGAAGCCGGCCACCGAAGCCTCCGCTTGGACTGCATCGCGCCGAGCTCGGCTGGGCGCGTGCCCGATCCCGCTGCGGCTGGAGCTGGGCCGCACGCGCCTGGACCTGGCCTCGCTGCGCCAGATCGCGCCGGGCGACATCGTCGCGGTGGACGAATGGCGCCCGCGCGGCCCCGCACTGGGCGTGCAGCTGTACGCCGGCCGCCGCGGCGAGGCGCAATGGGCGGCCGAGGTGCGCCAAACCCGATTGACCGTTCTCACTGCCACGGAGGCCACCATGCCCGCCCCCCGCGCCCCCGGCGCCTCGTTGACATCCACCCCCGGCGCCCCTTCGTCACCATCCCCGGCCGCCGCGGCACCGGCCGCGATCCAGGCCACGCGCGGGGCCGACAGCGGCTTGCCGATCGAACAGCTCGAGAAGCTGGAGGTGACGCTGCACTTCGACCTCGGCGGCCTGGCGCTGAAGCTGGAGGCGCTGGAGCAGGTCGCCGCCGGCCATGTGCTGGAGCTGCCGCAACCACTGAACCAGTGCGAGCTGAGCATCCTGTGCCACGAGCGCGTGGTCGGCAAAGGCCAGCTGGTTGCGGTGGGCGAACGCCTGGGTGTGCGGGTGACCGAGTTCGCGGTGAGCGCCGATGCAGCACCTGCCTGATCCAGCCACCGTCTTCACGCTGATCCTGGCGTTTGGCGTGGCGCCCTTCGTGGCGCTGATGATGACCTGCTACACCAAGCTGGTGATCGTCTTTGGCCTGCTGCGCACCGCGCTGGGCCTGCAGCAGACGCCGCCCAACATGGTGCTCAACGGCATCGCGGTGATCCTGTCGATCTATGTGATGGCGCCGGTGGCGATGGACATCGGCGACAACATGAAGCTGCACCCGGCGGCCAGCACGGCCAGCCCGACCGAGCAGATCGGCAGCGCGGCGGCGGCCGCCGAAGGGCCGATGCGCGCCTTCCTGAAAAAACACGCCCAGCCGCGCGAGCGCCAGTTCTTCCTGAAGACCGCGAAAGAGATCTGGCCGGCCCAGCGCGCCGACACGCTGCGCGACGACGACCTGATGGTGCTGGTGCCGAGCTTCACGCTGAGCGAGATCACGCGTGCGTTCCAGATCGGCTTCGTGATCTACCTGGTCTTCGTCGTCGTCGACCTGATCGTCGCGACGGTGTTGCTCGCGCTCGGCATGTCGATGCTGTCACCGTCGACGATCTCGCTGCCGTTCAAGCTGCTGCTGTTCGTGATGCTCGACGGCTGGGAGCGGCTGATCCACGCGCTGGTGTTGTCGTACAGATAGAGCCCCCACGCCCGCTCCGGCGGGCTGCCTTGCAGGCCGCGCCGAGCCAGAGGCTCGACCCCTCGGTAGGCACAAACAGTCCTCAGGACTGTTTGTGTCCGACCTCGGCCCCCCAGGGGGGCTCGCGCAGCGGACCGGCAAAGCCGGATCCGCGCACGCCACTTGAAGGGGGCGGCGCCGAGCGCGCCCCAATTTGTACCGTTCGCCCTGAGTCTGTCGAAGGGTCCATCCTGAGCTTGTCGAAGGATGGTGCTTCGGTGGATGCGCAGCGACCGGCTGCCGCGTGACGCTGAACATCGCGGTCAGGGTTTTGCGGTCAGGGCTTGGTGGTGCCCAGCTGCAGGATCGTCGCGCCGGCCTCGTCGGTGCCGATGAAGCCGGTCTTCAGGCGATCACCGGCCCAGGTGTGGCTGGCGATGCCTTCGAGCGTGCGCAGCGCCGCGGGTTGCGAGATCTGCGGCTGCAGCGCCTTCGGCTTGCTGAAGCTGGCGCCGCCGTCGACCGAGTAGGCGACCATTGGCTGGTAGCCCGCCTCCAGCGGCTGGGCACGCTGGTCCAGCCAGGTGACTGCCACCAGCCCTTGGCTGTTGACGCTGACCCAGGGCATGAACTGGTCGGCCAGCTTGGGGCCACCGGCCACCGGCTGCGGTGCGCTCCAAGTGGCACCCCGGTCGTCCGAGGTGACCAGCAGCACCTGCAGGCGCTGGTGGGCGTAGGTCGTCATCACCGTGTAGAGCCGGTTCTGGTGCGGCCCGCTGGAGTTGTCGACAGCGACCACCGGCGAGAACGACAGCGCCGTGCCGGTGCCCGGCAGGCCGCCGAAGTTGGGGTATTGCCAATCCCCCCGGTCGGGCGGCAGGTGGGTCTGCGCCAGCACAGCGGGCTCGCTCCATGACTTGCCGCCGTTGGTCGAGCGGATGACCCGCGCTTCAGCGGGCCGGCCGTGGCAGTCGGCGCCCATCTCGCCGATGCAGCTCAGGTAGCTCAGGTACACGCTGCCGTCGCGGCCAGTGGTGAGGTGGCTCATGTCCAGCAACTCCTTGCCCTCGGCCACCGGCGACGCGTTCTCGACCGTCCATTGCAGGCCGCCGTCGTCTGACCAGCCGACGCGGATCACCGCCCGGTTGTTGCTGTTGTCGGTGTAGCTGGCGTAGAGGCGGCCGGGGTAGCGGCTCGTGGCCGATGCGTCCCTCACGATGCCGGCGTTCCTCAGCGTGCCACGCGCGAAGTGGCTGCGCGTGATCCGGTGCCAGTCCTCCCAGGTCTTTCCGCCGTCGCGAGAGCGACCGACCATCAGGCTGCCGCCGTCGGCGTCCCAGTAGAACGGCTGCACCACGACCAGCGTGCCCTCGCTGTCGAACGCCACGGCCGGCGTTTCCACCGGGCCTTCGTCGTCCGCATTGCCGGGGTAGGTGCAGCCG
>Ga0307515_10004334_pt1 | contig 29428 bp, 32 predicted proteins | sample 17_EM_MG_FD_194513 | JGI IMG/M metagenome (GOLD analysis project Ga0307515, IMG submission 194513) | Populus trichocarpa ectomycorrhiza microbial communities from riparian zone in the Pacific Northwest, United States - 17_EM | ecosystem: Host-associated > Plants > Roots > Unclassified | place... | reverse complement strand
GAACCAGAGCCTCGATATCAGCCCGCTAGCGAATCAAATTGAATTAGATACCATAGACAGATATAGACGGTAGGCACAGACAGGTAGGCATACACAGGTAGGCACAGACAGGTAGGTACAGATAGGTAGGTATAGGCAGGCAGGTAGGCAGGCAGGTAGGCAGGTAGGTAGGCAGGCAGGTAGGCAGGCAGGTAGGTAGGCAGGCAGGCGGGTAGGCGGGTGCTAGGCCTAGTTAGGAAATCAGTACACGGCCGGTGGATCGTCAGGAATATCGCCAATTGACGATTTGGAGCCTCTGCAAGAGGCTTCCCACTTATTTTAATTAATTGCTTAATACCCAATTTTTAAATTTTAAATTTTATTATTATTTTTATATAAATATTGCAGTTATAGAAAATATTATAACTATTATAGTAAAATGATATATTATAATTTTTGGGGTTAATATTATTAATATTACTAATATTGCTAATATTGCTAATATTGCTAATATTGCTAATATTGCTAATATTGCTAATATTGCTAATATTGCTAATGTTGCTAATGTTGCTAATGGGGCCCGGGGCTAGCGTAAAGAAGTGTACATGAGCAGATCAGCGGATCCAGCTAAAATGACCCCGGGCCAGCCCCGGGCCAGCCCCTGGCTAGCCCCTACCACTCTCCCGTTTTCCTGACGGATTTCCGAGTTAGGCTTTCTAAACTCCTTATATAGTCTGTTTTTATCTATAATAGCTAATAATATATAATAAAGCTAAACAGCTCTTCTAGCCTATACTTTCTAATACCTATAATATATTAACTATAAATAAATTAAGTCCTTGTATAGTAATATTAGGCCCTTTAAATTAAGAAAGATAATTATCTTTAGGATTTAGTGGGGAGTTGGCGTATATTAGATTCTCTACTTAGCGGATATAGCGGTATATACGTAGTCTATAATAAAGTATAAGCTCTTAAAGGACTTCTTATTTCCTTACTTAACGTATTCTTTAATAATTAATAGATCTGGCTAGTTAATTAATATTATTTTAAAAGCCTGCTAACTCTTAAACAATCTTAAATATTATATTATTAAGCGTTATAGTATAAGCAAACTAATGCTTCCGCCCTAATAACGACTGTACTTTCTATAGCTATATATATAAATTCCGGAATAAACCCCCTTAATTAGCTATAAGGTATACCTTATTAATTACTACTAAGCTAATATACGCATAAAAGGTAGGGTGAGTAAGAGTTTTATAAAACCTTTTACTAATTAATAGCTCTAGCGATATTAAAATATAGGTGTATACTTTAATGCGAATTTCCTATAAAAGATATATGGATATTATCTTAGCGTATATATAAACCAACCTTATTCTAGGAAGCTCCTTAATCTTTACCTTCTACTCTATATTAGTCGCATTAAGTAGCAAGATAATAATTACTACTATGGCCTAAAGAAGATATAGTATTACTTATATTATTATACTCTTACTAAATAAGGTTTTTATAATAAGTATTATATCTTTTTTTCTTAAATAGTAACTACCTAAAGGCTTTAAGTTGCTCTATATGTCCGTAATACGGATATAAAAAAGTAATAGCCTTATTAACCTTGCTTAGCTACTAGGCCTTACTCTCTCTATAAAGCGCAAAAAGCTAATCTTAAAGGTCCTATAGCCGTTACTCCTAGTCCGTTCTATAACTCCTCTAAGTTTAATTATTTAATACCTAATACAGCCGCGGCTATTCTAGCACCTTATTTAACTTCCTTCCTCTCTACTTAGTGGGTTTTAGTACTAGTATATAGTAGATTTCCCCAAATATCTATAACTTAGTAGTTAGCGCGCAATAAGGTTTTAGTAGGTATTATACACTATAACGCAGATGCTATATATCTGCTAAGCTATAATAGGTTCTTTAGAGTGGCTTTTATAGATCTATACGGGTTTTATATATATTAGCTAGCGTTTAATAAAGTTATATAGAATTATAGAATTGCTAATAACGCGTTTTTTTTAATAAAAATATTTATAATATCTAAAAATACCTAAGTAATAAAAATAATATATTTTAAAAGCCTATATTCTATTATATAATCGTTTAACTTTAAGGAATAATATAAAATACTAGTATTAAGTTATTTTAATATCCCCAACCTCCGCAACGCGAATATTATCTAAAAAACTAAAAAACATTAGAAATGTGGCTTAGACGTAATTCTGGTGGTTTCGCACAAATGTAGTTAGTCAGCTTGCGGACCAATTGAAAATCCGCACCAACAGAATCACGTCTAAGCCTGCTAAGGTAACCTCTAATAATATAGACTTTGTTCCACCAACTTAATATTTAATTCCACCGACTTAGAAGGCCAAAGAACCCCCGCAGCCGTGGCCGTTGCCCTCCTTCGAGCCTTTATATATCGCGAATTTTAATAACTATGGCACCCTAAATATTCCTCTAAACTTCGCTACTTATAAAATTCCGTTCTATAGAAACGATAAATATTAGTTACCTTATTTTAAGCAACTTAACTCCAAGGATTGGGTGTATATAGCAATTATATATAGAAATCAGCAGATTCTACAACCTCATATTTTTCGTCACGGAGCTTTAATCATATTGATCCTATTGGCTAGTTCTTATCAATAACAGTAGGACGAATTGTACCAGCCCAAGGGATAAGCTTATTTCTTGGAGTTTTAATCTAGGCAACTCTAGAAGCACCGCTCTTCCTTGCAAAGCGGAATTCAATAAAGCTTACAGCTGTATCGAGTCCTCAGTAGACATCACGAATCTCAACTTGATGTTCTGGCAGAACTCCTAACCGCCTACAAAGTTAGGGGCTTGATTGGTCGCACGGACCATAACTTTGAACACCCAAATCATCGGTGTAACTAAGGGATAGAAAATCGAATAAACGTACACGACTACTAGTAACTCCACACGTGTTGGGTTAGCTGGACGCTTCAGCCACAAGCCCCGCCCGCGACTACAGTTCAGAAAAAGCCCGTTCCGCTGCAGTCAATCTACCAGCTTTCTATTATCCAACAAACCTACTTGCATCATCAAACTGCAGTTTATTAATATTCGTATATGGCATCTACTTCATCGACGTCTGATATAGAGATATGGGTGAGAGATCAATATCGTCAGCGATGCTGTGACAAGGATGGAAAACCCGTCTTTGTCAAACCTTCTGGTGATCTGCGCAAAGAGCTCTTTGATTCGCGGCCGGATGACAAAAAGATGATAAGAGAAGTTATCAAGAAGTATGTATATTTATTGCGTTTCCCATTCACCACTCATTGCTAGTAGGATCAATCAAGAGTCTTATGAAATGAGTCCCCAACAATATAACAAGCTGGTCGCGTGGGTGAAAAATGAGTGTCGTCGGTTTCCCCTGGATGGTAGAGGACAGCTCCGAGATAAAGCCGCTGTTATAGCGGAATTGCGCAAGATGAGACCAGATTATCATCCTTCCAGGATTGATCAAGCGGTGAAAATGTCAGTGGCCTTTGGATTTTTTCTCAAGTGCAATATCTTATTCATTAGCTTACAAGCCGGCAGAGCTCAGAAAAGTGGCATTAAGGCGTGTGAACCATTTCAGCCTAAGCAAGATAAGATACCCGTACCAAATCGGGCCCAAGAATTAGCAACAACAGCCGCAGAAGCCCCTTCAACGAATCCTGATCTTGAGTCTTGGGTGAATCAACAATTTTTTGACATAGGATTCAAAGATAAGAGCGGATTCATTGGGTATAAAAAGTTGAAGAGAAAGCTATGTGTGCTTAATCCGGAGCGCGAGGATGAAATATCTTCCATAATTCAAAAGTAAGGACCTCATCTGCTTATTTGCTCGTTTCTGACATAATACTATATAGGCTTCGCCAGCCAGGTCATGAGCTCAGTTTCCCGGCCCCCGAATCGGTCCAAGCTACTAGAAAGCTTCAATCGACCAAAACAATGACAATACTGCCCAATTCAAATGCGGTCACTAAAACACATTCTGGAATCACTCCCACTCAGTCAAATATAGTAGTAACACCACAACGCCCGCAATCACTAGGATTGACTCCTAGCGTAAGAATTTCTACATCCAGTGGTTTTAAAATTCTAATAGCTCCTAGGCTAGTTTAACCCAGTCCATTTACAATAGCAATGCCGTCCAGTCCATCCACAACAGAAATGCCGTCCAGTCCATTTACAACAGCGGTGCCGTTACCAACACCCAGGAACAGCCTACCCCATCCGGCCCTATGCAAATGAAAAGCTCAAGTGTGGTGAGTTTAACACGAGCTGCACGTTGGTATGACGGTTTAGAATTGGTTCAGGTACCACACGGTGGACAACAAGGGGTGGCTGCACGAAATCAGGGAAGCACAGTCGCCCCAAAAACATCTAGTGAGTTGTCTAAGAACTGAGAGTGATGCAAGAACTGAAAGTCTAGCCTTACCAAGCGGCGTCAAAGACCACAGTAAAACAGAAAATTCTGCAAGACATCCACAGGCATTGGCGAGTGACGAGCCGTTTTCTCGTCTCAATCATCAGCAAAATCTCTTACTCGTTAAGAGGTCCAGTGATGACGGCGGTTACAGTGGACGCGAAGAATTTAGTTACGACATTCGTAATGCGGTTTTAGTTTCTGCGAACATTGTCGAAGAAACCGACAAGAAAATCTTACCCCAATACGGCCTTCTTGGGAGCTTTCACCCCGACAGCTGTCCACAATTGAAGGACCCAGGAGACGACAGAATCTTTGTCAATACGAACATCCCGTTCTCAGCATTTATTTGCGGAGTTCAAGGAAGTGGAAAAAGCCATACTACCTCATGTTTACTTGGTGAAACTTACCTAGAATTACCCTTATATACTTTCTAGCTAACTTTGGTTGCTTTAGAGAATTGTCTTATTCCCTCTCTAATGCTCGGGCACTTGGAGAAACCGCTATCTGCACTCGTGTTTCATTTCAGCGAGTTTACCTCCCGCACTAGCTACAATCCTAGTGAAGCCTCGTTCCTATCCATGCCCCATTGCGACTTCCCAGACCACCCTACCGCGTTTCACACAAGTGTGATGGTCCCTCCATCCAATTACTATAACTTGAGTCAGCTCTATACTCGAATCCCGAATGTCGATGTTCATCCGTTCAAGCTGAAGCCACATATGTTAGACGTAGGTACAATGCTCGCGCTCATGGCAGTTGATCAATCCAAGGATAAATCACTCTATATGGCGCAAGTTACCAAAATTCTAAGAGATATAGCCACGGGACATAATGGTGACTTTGATTATCTCGATTTCAAACGAAGATTAAGTGACCAAAATTTCGATCGAAAGCAGAGAGACTTTCTCAACCAGAGGCTTGATCTGCTGGAGTCATTCTTGGATCTAGATTCCTCATCCACCGACCTTACCTTTGGGGCTGGTGAGGTTACTATCATAGATATGTCTTGCCCTTTCGTGGATTCCAACATTGCGTGTGTTTTATTCAAGATTGCAATGAGGAAGTATCTAGAGTCAAGTGTTGCTGGAAAAATGATTGTTCTAGACGAAGCTCATAAGGTTCGCATGCCTAGCATATCCTGTGTCTTACATTGCTGACAAGATTCAGTATATGATCGATACGCCTGGTGCAACGGATCTCAATGAATTTCTTCTCACGGTTATTCGCCAACAACGCCACTTTGGGGCACGTGTCATAGTGTCAACCCAAGAACCTACGATCTCTACCCAACTGATCGATTTATGTGCGATTACCGTCATTCATCGCTTCACGAGTCCTGATTGGCTTCGGGCACTGAAGACGCACATATCAATCTCCTCCAGCAGCACTGAAGGTGAGGACGAGAAATACCTATTCCGGAAGATCGTCAACCTCCGTACCGGCGAGGCACTGATATATGCACCCACAGCGGTGCTGGGGAAAGACCCTACCGGCAAACTGACCAAGGCTACAGAGGAGCTCCTAAAGGTGAGCATACGCAAGAGAGTCACTTGGGATGGAGGCCAGTCTAGAGTATGCGTGTAGGATAAGGGCTATATAGTTGCTACAAGTACGATACAACCTTGTCGAAGAGGCAGATTCTAGAAATGATTATAATCCTACAACATAAAAGTCTATGAAGATAGCGTGAGGAGGGAGGTGCTTTTGGAAACAGAAAACAAAGTTATGAAGATTGTCCAATAGAAAGCTCATTAATAATCCTGTAACAGAAGTTAGGGCCATCTCGTGCACGGTACCAAAATAAGTCCTTTTAAAATATATCTTAATAAATATTATGGCTATTTATACAAAAATTTAAATAAAGCTGTCGACCTGAATCAGGTTGTCTTGCCACCCCGACTCAGCTACCTACCCATTGACTCGGTCACCAACTCCCTATTACGTACCCCCCCTTGGTGCCTGCACCTACCTTATGTATATATAGTCTCTTTTCCTCATAGATTAACCAACACACGAGTCCTCCTTTCCTGACCTACTTTTTGCGGTCGACAAAAGCTTATTAAATAGTGGATAAAACTTTTTATAAAAAATAAAAATAAAAATAATAGTATAATATAAAAGTATTATATAAAGTATAATTTTTATATAAATATCTATTATGGTTATTAAGATATAAGTATTTTAAAAAGATGTGCTTTGGTGCCAACTGGCTTGCATTTACCAGGCAGCTCTGCGTTGCCAAAGTCAACCATCCATGCAACCCTTCGGCATTACCTGTGAGAAAGCAGTGTAAATGCTCTTCAGAAACCCTAGCCTACTCCTACTCAGTCATAGGTTCAGCGTGGATGGCACGGAAATTTGCCAGTCTGCCATCCTCGGCGACCGGGCCGCGTTCTCACGTTTGATATTTCGGCAAGAGTCTACTGCTCAACTTGATATCGCTTGATAAAGTGTTGATTTAAGCTAATGAGGTTTGGGATGCAACTGAAGGTCAAAGGCTTTACTCCTGAGGAATGTTCTGTATGGACGTACTACATCCTCAAGGAGAGAGAAGAGTTCGAGTGGGATTTGTATTTTGTGTTGTTGCGTTCCTCGAAGCAAAGGGAATTCGGGGCCGCGTTGCTTTAGGCAAGGTCTTTAGAGCTTCGTTTTCTCATAGTAGGTGGAGCGAAATTGTTCTTGGTTAAGGTCATGTCGACCGCAAAATTAGGTCAGGAAAGAAGAACTCGTGTGTAGATTAAACTACGAAGAAAAGAGACTATATATACACGAAATAGGTGGCGAAGGCTGACGTCGACAATTACGACTGTTACGTCATTGCCACCTCGATCGACAGGTCAACGCCTACTTTAGTATTGGGAAATCTCTTGAAGAACTTTTTCCTAATATAGTAACGAATTTAGACTATATTAATTAGGGTTCTTATATCAAGGCCATGCGTCGTATTTAACCTCATTAGCAGGCCTGTGTAATTGTGCTCTGATCCTAACATGATATACAAGCCCGATTCAAGAATACCGGTATTGCAGGCCGCCGAGGATATTTGTTGAACGGACGATCAGGAATGAGAACTCTGTTTATTAAAGAGGGCTCTAGAAGCTCTCTTATATACATCAGGTAGGTCCAAATACAATGACGACGACGTCGTCATGTAGTAGGTCATAGTTAAGAGAAACAGGTAATGAGACGTTTGATGAGACATCCGAGCTCAAGATACGAGACAACTGAGACATAGTTCGTATAGACGATCTAGGTCGTCAGACAGTATTACGATGGTAGTAAGGAACTTCGATTCAGGTCGACAATATTCCACAACTTGGATCTGCAGCGCAGGTGCTAAATTTAAACTAGGTGGAGCGCTGGTGGTCTAGGAGCTTGAGAGGCGAGCTGATAGCTTTGAAGCTGTCTTTTCTTAAGTTCTAGAAAGCGGGTGTCTGACCCGTTCACATGCTGTAGGCTTGTTGCTTCGCCTTCAACTAGGTGCAACCTCATTTGCAATGACAGTGGTGACTTTATGGTCCTTTGGACTGTAGTGTTTCTGGTTTTCAAGAGTGTAGACAAGGCTCTCAACCGGGTAGTAAAATGTCATTGGCCATCAAGTCTTTGAGTGTTTTAGGCATAGAAGGTGCTGACACGGATGAGGCCTGATCTTTGGCAGATCTGGTGGTACGGAGATGTTAGTTTCATTGTTCAATGGTGGTGCAACTTCGAAGGCCTCTGGTCCGCTCTTGCATCCCGGACACCCAAAAGGGAGGGATGGGTCATTCGCAAGTTCGTTGGCAGAGGGTCTCTTTGAGGGATCGTGATCGAGCATCTTCACACTCCAATTTCTTGCCGAGTCGAGTTCAGGTTGCTCGAGAGGAAGTGTTGCCAGCCATTCACATATATCCGGGACAGCTGCCTGATAAGCGCGAAACCCAATCTCCGGACATTCTCGACAAGCATGCAGGTTATCCCAGTAAGTTCTCGAGGTTAGATCAGGTGCTTTAGTGTCTGCAATGACCCCTAATATTTCAGCATAGACGCAGCCTAGTGAGAAGATATCTGCGCTTAGACCTCTGGATTCTTGTAGTATCACCTCCCGTGCTGCATAGGCTCTTGTGTAAGATGTCCAGCTCCCAGTTTCGCTGTCTTCGAGAGATTCGTATGCTCGAGAGATGCCGAAATCCGTAATGTAAATCTTGTACAGATCGTGATCGTTGACAGTACTGTTCTGGACGTTCCTAACCAGAAAATTCGTAGGCTTGATGTCCATGTGCTTGATCGGGAAAGAGTGTAGATAATTGAGAGTTGAAGCCAGGCAGATAATGAATCGCTCCAAGTACGGAGCTTTGAGCATCGAGTCCACGCAGTCCTCGAATATTGACTGCATGAAATCTTCCAAGTTCCATTCAGCAACTGGGTACGTCAAGATAGCCAATTCGTTCTCGATCACATAGGTTCCAACTACCCGTACAACGTGTGCGTGTTTAACACGTTGAAGGTGCTCCACCTCTCGAATGGCATCTTTGCGTGTCATACCAGGCCTTTTATAGCACTTGATTGTCTTTCGTGCAAGGCGTATACGTCTACATCGGACGCTCTCGACGATTGCACACTGAGTCCGTCCAAGTAGCTTCTCGACAGTAAGAGGGATTGCCCCTCTTTCATATGCTGCGTATTCGGCGTGTTGACCGCGTTCTGACCAGTTGGTCTCCATTAGAGGATCAACAATGAGGTTCCTTTCTTCTAATAATCGGTGGTACTCGCTCGTGATTTGCTGATTGGACTCCTCCGTACCACATAGCGCAGAAAGATGACTGGAAGCGGTGCTAATTCTGTTGGTGTTGTTACCGTAACCCACTTCCAAAGGAGTCAGAGAGCCCCTTGCTACACTTAACCTAGCTGTGAGGAATGTAGAAGAGTTACTTAGCGTAGATGCGCTATTGTTCCAGGTAGGTGTGTTGACGTAGGTCCAGTCGGCACTGGATATAAAGGAAAGATCACACGAGTCTTGAGCCCCGTTTAAGTTGTGTGACTCGAGTGCTAATGTATTTGTTTGAGACAAATCATCACCATAATCGGATCCTACATTCATAAGCCCAGCAAATTTAGTGTCCGAATGGATGATGCTGAAATCTTGTGCTTTGGGTGTTGTCGGGGTACACCCAGGGCTCCTTTGATCGATTTCGGAATCTTCATGTACTGTTCTCAGTATTCCCACAGGTTGGTAATTTGTAGGCATAGGCTCTCTCCCCAACCCCACCCTACGTAATGTTGTTCCACCGTTATTGATGTCACGTTTGGCCGGCCGGAAGCTGGTTGAGAGTGCTCGTCGTATGAACCTTTTTGCCAAAGATGTATCAAATGCTGAAAATTTGTTATGCAGACGATTTGGGAGGATCATTCTGATACTATAGGTGTCTTCAGCCGATGTAGAAGCCGAAACCTGCATTATTCGTTCGCTTGTGATCGATGATAGATGAGAAATCTCGCCAACATCCCCTCGGCGTATCCAATAGGATCTTCTCTCTAGTTCGTAGACGAAGTCGACGAGTAGCGCATTGAAGTCTTCTTCCTCCAATACAGCTAGCCATCTCTTAGCGACTGATCGCTTCGGATCGCTATCCGCAATCGTAGCGAGCGCAAGAGGATCAAATACGCTTCCCCTTCGAAAGAGTTCCTCAAGAAGGTCTTCCCTTAGGTGCCTAAAATGTGTATAAGGCATGCCGGCCAGATACTGCGTCCTCTTTGACGAGAGAAGCGGCTCAAGCCTGCCATTGTGGTAATTCAGGTAACTCCCAAGAATTATACGGAGGGAGGACGAGAGGTATTGCTCGGCCAATCTATCGCATTTCTGTTCGGCAAGTGATTTGTAGGTATCAAAAGTCGCCTTGAGGTCCAAGTCGTGCACAGTAAGACTGCGTGCTATGTTAAGTTCAATTGCTGTCCACTCTGCAGGCGGTTAGGTCTACCTTACAGCGGAGATAGCGCATAGCGTTCCATACTTACGCTGGTACAGCCCATAATGTTTGTAATAGCGCTAGCAAGGGGGGGTCCCTGCTGCAGTCGACTTATCCTAATAAAGTAATAGGCCTCATAACACCAAATCCGTTACTCCGTATATTGTCTATATATATCTAGTACTTTACAAATCAACCTTCTGCGTCGATTACAGCTTAACAACGCTCTCGCATACCATTAATTAATGCCTTAAATTTAAAGCTCCCAACCTTTTCCCAAGCATCTTTAACTGCAGCATGTAGCTGGTCGTAGCTTATATTTTCCGGGTAGTGATCCTGCAGGTAGTTCTTTATAATATACCATACCTTTTTTATAGGGTTAAGGTCAGAAGAGAATAGCGGCCAGTATATTACAATAACCCCTCTCTCTTTAAGATCTTTTTTTGTATTAGCAGCTGCGTGGCCAGGTACTCCATCCTACATCAAAGCTAGCTTAATTCCAGCTCTCCTTTATAACTCAATATAGCCATAGATAATAGAAACTGTATAAGACTGGTACGTCTCTACTAATATAAACCCCCAGTCCTTCTCCCAGAATATACCAGGCCCCTTTATTATACCGTGGAAACAGCCCCAAAACATCTACCCCTTCTTCCTTTAATGCCTTTCCACAATACAAATAGGATCCTATTCCTCTCCTGCCCGCCGAGTTACCCATATATAAGTATAACGCCCTCCTGTAATCTATGTCTTATCTATCCAGAGTATCTTATACCATTATTCTATTGTCCATTCAATGTGCTTAAGAGCCCAGGCTAGTTGTATCTGTTGGTTCTTCTCTATAATTAGAGGTTTACGCATAGCTAGTCAACGGTAGAATCCTTCTCTTAAAAGAGCAGTTCAAATAGCTTGCTTTTTTACTCTAAAATCCATTACTTCTGCAAGCTTTTAAAAAGACATTTAACAGTTCTGATTTAACGCGCATACAAACTCAACTAGCTCTTTAACTTAAGCTTATGTAAGGATAGGAGGCCAGCCAGTACTCTTTTTAGGAGTAGCTCTACCTTAAGGTCCATATGCTGTTCCAATCTGTTGAATTATATGCCCAGTATGCTTATGGATTTGACTATATAACCACCTAATATTATATAGTAATTGACAGTCGCGTCGCTGGTTACGAGTAAAAGTTAGAGCTTTTCGGTAGCAAATTAGGGGGTGTGGCATAGGCCCTATAGACTCTATAGGCTGCTAGTTCTGGTTCTCTACTATTATAATACTTGTGTAGAACGTATAGGTACTATATAGAGCGTGTATTCCATACGCGTTAAGGTAGAGCGTATACTCTGTACGCGTTAAGGTAGAGCGTGTATTCTATACGCGTCAAGGTAGATTTTAGTGTTATAAGGCCTATTACTTTATTAGGATAAGTCGACTGCAGCAGGGACCCCCCCTTGCTAGCGCTATTACAAACATTATGGGCTGTACCAGCGTACAGCCAAGGTAAAAAAGAGATTTCGATGGCGACTTAAGGACAACAAGGTGTCTGGGGAAGGACTAAGAAAGGCTATGCTCGCCTTCCGGAGATTTCCAGCCGTCTCAACGGAACTATGCCTCATTTTGAACTCGCAGCCTACAAACGCCAGCCAGTATCCCTGCTGGTGTCAAACTCCACATATCTAAGCCATAAACTATAAAACTTATATAAGACGAATCAACAAATGTCGACATCAGTTGCACCCTATCTATTATACACTAAAATAACCAGCCAAGTTGATTTTGTTAGCCTAGCTCCCCCTTTAAAAAACGGGTTTTACTTTTCGGATTTCCAGTTGATCAAGCTAACCTGGTTAGTTGCGCCCATTTTGGAGCTGTTGTTGGTGACTAGGGTCAGGCAAAATAAATGGCTCCATCCAAGTAGTGTAACCTTGATTAAGCGAATATACTGTTGTCAGAGTTGGAGTGATACAACCTGCAACTCACTTTCAATATTGCCATCCAAAATGGAACTCTTGTACTGCGCTCAGACATGTGCATTGATGTTACAAAAATGTTTTACCGTCCTGCTTTACCACCATGTTCTACTGAACCATCCAACATCATTTTCATCCCACCGATTCGGGAAAGATTCCCCAGCGGCTTCCCAATTAGTTCTCGCGTCTTCTCTGCCTTCAAATAGTTGATTCAAGAATTTGGCCATAATCTCTGCGGGTGTCCAATCCCTCTCACCAGCCCTCAAATGCTCGCGCGCTACATCTAATACCTCTAGCACCTGTGCAGATACGTACTCTGCCTGCTCATCCCAATTCCTATGCTCCTCAAAAAAGTCATCGCTGCTGCCCGTCTCCTGCCGTCGTTTATAGTATTCCTCGTGTACCCGTTCCCAGCGCTCTCGCAACGCAATAATGTTCGTATTCCCACGCGGTAGCTTTTCCGTATTCATCACTGCGTGTTTTAAATCTTCCCAACTCCAGACGTCCTCGGGTTCGCTGATTCTGTCGTCCCACCATACCCATCCCTTGCCACGGCCTTGAAGATTGGGAGTCGGTGCGAGCGCATTCCCGCAGGTCAAGAGAAGGATTCCTGTAATGTAGCGCGATCCTTCTTCAGGGTCACGGCCCGACCAGAGTGCTTTGATGAATACCGTCGTCATAACTTTCCAGTACTTTTCTCGTTGCTCCAGGTCCTCAAGGTAGTGTTCATAGATTTGTAGACGTAGTTCGGCAGGGAGAAGCGGAAATGGAAAGTCTTTGAGGTTAGACAGCTCGTTTGGAGGCCGGGTTGGGGTGGAAAGTAAAGCGTAGGCACGCCCTAACAACGTTGCATGAACGAGGCAAGTTGCGTAATACCATGGCGGTCGATGCGGCGACCCGGTACCGTAAAGTGACGGAGTTATAGCGAGGCTAATTTGGCCTTCGATTAGATTTGCAAGCTCTGTGGGTAGAGTGGCAGAGCGGAGGCGGGATGAGAGGAGGGAATCGATTGTGGAAGGGTTGGAGCGGGCTGCGGAGAGGAGAGGATGTTCTGCGGCCGGAATGTCAATTTTTAGGGGCAGAGCTGAGGGGCTGGTCATTTTTACAGCTCATCCAGGAAAAACTAAAGGCGAAAAGAAGATGATGAAATGGATGCCCTGGTCTTTTGCAGTGATCTGATGCGATGTCGATACTTAGGAGCTGAATCATAGAGATAATCATGCCAAGATTTCATGAGTCGGGTGGAATAATGTTAACCTTTAATATTCGAGTCACCATCCCAAATGACCCTCAATAAAAAAGATTTCTTTGTCCGCATAGATGCATGAAAGTTTCCTGTATGAGTTGGTAAAGCCTCTATAATGAGTACCATCGGATCAGAGGAGCGGTGCATAACAGGTTAGCAGTGAGGCTTGCGCAAAAAAACATCGATCTAGTTGAAATGCTGTATTTAGATGAGTTAAAAGTGATTTCCGATCAGACAGGTGATGAGAACAGGAGACGTACGTTTTCACAACTACGTACTTTCATACAAGAAATTCCTGATGCTTTGCATTTATTCTCGGGGTATGCCCTTTATGTATTGCTTTGATATATAATAGTTTCCTTCCTGTTTTTGAGTAGCTAAATTCTTCCTTATTTTACAATCACGTCTGTTTAATGCCTTAATCTCGAGACCGTCTCTCAAGAACGTGTCTTCTCTGAGCAGTTCAATGTCGAGCCCGTCGTTACTCCTCTATCAGTAATCGATGCTTCCATCGTTTGTTTTTCTCCTACTGGTGCATCTTAAATCTATGATGCACTTAGATAGGACTCTTACTCAATCCCTCATCTCAGAATGAGTTTCCGGAAAACTCTCGATGCTTACCCTCAATGGGCTAGAGGCATCCAAAAGGTTCACGAAACGGTGGTTTATCGCAGAGCTCCCCTCAAAAGGCCTATTTCCCCCTACCAAGCTACCTGTCGATCGGTAGTCCGTGCACCGATTGTAAGAAAAGAAGAACTCGTGTGTAGATTGATCTATGAAGAAAAGAGGCTATATATACATGAGGTGGTACCCCCCACAGGGGTCCCTAGAGAACGGTGAAACTAGATTGAAACCAGGTCGAGACAAATCTGAAGCTTATGTCTGACAGTACCCGTCACGGTCGACACTACCTCTATTGAATTCTGTCGATTATGAGATGCTACCAAGGATGCAGCTTACTACGTTTGCATGTGGAGGAATTGTTGCTGGGGTTAAGATAGCGCACGCACTTGCCAATGCGCAATCAATGATGACTTTTATGCAAGACTGGTCGTCTGTAAATTAGAGGTGAGTATTCTAATGAACTTTCTTTTGCCATTGTTGTCCATGCAGCATATTATGAAGCATCGCTGCTTGGTATCTCTGAATGCTGCTTACACTCCCTTGCCAGTCTTCTCTCTGACACCCCTATGCCAACACTTTTGCCTATCTTCAATCCCTCCCTCCTTGACTGCCATGCCTCCGGCAATATCAACACTGCTAAGCCTAATCCTTCCATCTTCGCCATCGCCCAATCCGTTCCCCACACCCGATACGACTACTGGGCCCCAGCAGCAAATTCCCATTATGGGCTCAAAAAGCCACGGAAATCTCTCCAGAAATCGATCCAACAACAATCGGGCCTCCTAAGACCCCTATACCCTGGGGGCTCTGGGACTAAAGCGTGCCAGTGTAGAAAAATTCTGCTCCATTTCACCCGCTCCGAGGTATTGCACCTGCCCCCCTTCCTTTCCACTCCTCCTGTAACCGAGCACTCCTAACAACCTAGATCCATGCCATCCACGCCGCCGCGCAACCCCTCATCCCTCTTCTTCCTCAATGACCCAAATAACCCCCCCACACCGCCCTCCTCGCCCGCATCTGGCACAGCCTCCTCACACGCCGCGTCCCCCTCTCCCCCTCCACCCCCGCGCACATAACCCTCCCCCTCTCCCTTCACATGCGGTCACCCCTCCCGGCCTCCTTCCTCGGCTCGCCAATCATGCACACCGCAGCGCGCCTGCCGCCATCATTCCCAACCCGTGCCTCTGCTACTCCCGCAGAAACACCGATGCCGGCCATAGACCTACCTGCAGCCGCGGCATCCCTCTCGGCGTCCATCGCACCGTTTACTCCTGAGAAGGTTGCCGCGCTCCTGCACGAGGCGGCGTTCGTGTCGTAGCTGCAGCGCTGCTGGGACGCTTTTTGGGGCGTGTGCAACACGATTATGACGACGTGGGTGCGGGCGGGGGTGTACGAGGTCGACTTCTTCGGTAGCAAGGTGCTGAGGCATGTGGAGCCGGTGATGCCGGCGGTGGATGGGCTGGTGGTGTTGTGGGAGAGGGGACTGGAGGGGGATGAAGATGTGGACACGGGGGAGGGAGGAGGCGGCATTGGGTGGATTGCGGGGTTGATGTTTTGGTATCCGCGAGGAGGGATGTGGTGGAGAAGTTGCTCGAGGGTACGGAGTTGAGGAGGTTTAGTGGGTAATGCCATTTAATTTTGAGTACGAGAAAAGGGCGAAAAAGCTGGTATAGGTATGGAAATACATATCGATACACTGCTGAAACTGCGTCTCTCACCGCATCACTCCCCTCAACCACATACCAACATCCTCAACCCGTGGCCTCCACTCCTCCTCAGCTGCCCTGCTCCAGAGCCCAACGCCAGCGTCAACATTCATCCTAACTTTCCGATCAGAATCTTGCCGTTCCCTTTCCTTATCCTGCTCCTCTAGCTGTCGGACTATCTCGTCGTCCTCAGCGCGGTAGATCGTGCGGGTCTGGCGCATAATGCAGCGTTTCATCAGCCGCGTAAGCTCAGATGCTTGGTCGAGAAGAGGGCTTTCGCTGCCGGAAGTAATGTACATGTGAGGGAGCAGAAGGCCGGAGTTTGAGGGTGGGTGTACGCGGTGGTAGGTCTGGCGCTTTATTAGGGTTGGGAAGTCTGCGGGTTTTTGAGGAGACTGTTGGTGGTGCGGAGGATTGTGCGTGAAGATGGAATCCGTGTCGGGGTAGAGATCTGGTGGTATAGCCGAGCCTGGGTCTGAAGAGGGTGACAAGGATGCTAGTTTGTCTTCGTCTGTAGGATATATGATTTCGGCACTTGGTGAGCGGAAGAAGCAGATGGGAGATGCGAAATGATCGAAGTAGTCTTCCGGTTTGCGAAAGAAGGCTTCCCGTGCGCGGAGGAGGGTTGTTGTGGGTAGGATGGGACTATCAGCATATGCTTCCCAGGATGACGCTCGGACTGGTGTCGTCTTCTTCGGTGTCGAATTTGCTTCCTTGGCTTCAAGCTGGTTCCACCAGTTCAGCAGGTCGTTGCCAATTTGGAAAATGTCTTCGCCCTCAAGTGCAGCCTCTTCTTCTGTGGCAGGGAGCCCGAAAGGAAAGGCCCAGTCTAAGATGGGGTTGTTCACGGCTGCGGCTACCAGCCTCTTACTTCCAGCCTTGCATTCTGTTAGGGCAAGCATTGTAGCAAGTCCACCTCCGGCTAGCTCGCCGCAGACACCCAAACGGGCAATTGTGTGGCTAGTTCGGCCATGGTAAGATGTTGGTGCCAATTTAGAGACCAAGTTCTCTAGTATCCAGTCGTAGCCTGTCAAAACGTCATAAACTGGAGTTGGGAATTGATGTTTCTGGGATAGCCGGTAGTTAATGCGTACGACAGTGCAATGGGAGGAGCCAGAGAGTGCAGAGATGAAGTGATCTTCATTGTGAACTGGGCGGTCTGGAAAGAAGGGACCAGACGGAAGGTAGATAAGTACGGGCGAGGGTTGGAGAGCGGTTAAGGGATGGTATATCCTGTGGAACATATTAGTCCGACACGCTTTGGAGACGGAAATGTGTGGGTAAGTGGAGTCTAGAGTGAATCATTATTGTATTAGACTATTTTGGGTCCGAGTTGAAAAGAAAAGGTATAAGAATATGGACTGGAAAGATGTAATTGAGTCAACCTCGTCACCCACACCGGCAATCTCTTTGAAATATTTCAACGAGTTCCCGAGTGGCTTGATAGGATACGGCGAGGTCATTTGAGTTTGTGCAATATCCCGAATAACATTATTGAGGACCCCTGGTTCTTTGAAGCTCCCCGTTGTACTGCATCGGCTTCGCTCTTTGATGTTACTGCTAAAGATGAAATTTCGGGCAATGGATACACAGGAATATTCTAATTAGATATGATAACTTAGAATGAAAAGTAAAGGAAATTCCAAAAAAAAGCTTCAATGTAACCTTAAAGAATTAGGCCAAGAAGCGTAAATTTGCGAGGTCTAGAAAATCGCCAGGATCAATGCGAATGAGGCATTTTTGTGACTTCATCGTACATGCGATCTTCGGTGTTGCGCAGACTCCAAGAATCCCACAGCAATTATGATTTCATTGATAGGCTCGATACAAAGGAAAAATGCTGCATACGTGAGTGTGATAGAACCGTTGGACCGACACGATACCCTGACTTCCTCGGATCTGGCCGGGCTGATGGTAGAGTAGAATCTGGACTTTGGAGTAGAGAGGGCGGCTCTGGTGCTCCGCAGGAGCGGGTTATTAGTTAGAATCGCCTTTACACATGCATATGGCGAGGGCGATAGCATGTGTGTGAGGTAGAGGAAGTACGTAGACGTGCTGCGGAGGTCGTTCGGTGATGCAATGTGCGCTTCGGAGGGTTGAAGTGCGTTTGATGCGCCTAGTGCGAGTGAAATGTCCGTGGGAGTTGGCGTATCGCGTATATGCCCCCATAAATACTAGTGAAGCGGACTGAAATGCGCAGGTGTCAGCCCCAAACTTTAGCGGGTTCCCCTGTTAAGTCAGGTCTCTCTGCTCATGGACTCAGCCCCTGGAAAGTACAGTAGTCTAAGCCCGTCTAGCCCCTCAGCCACCAAAATCCTGCCAAACCCGCCCGTCGTACTCTCTAATTTGGACCTGCCAATCCTACAGCTCGAGCCGCCTCTCCACCTGGAGCAAGCCTTTCCTTCAGCTCGCCCAGCCTGCTTTCTCCTCTTTCACCTTCTTGCTATCCTTATCACCTTCACAGCCCTTCAACAGTATACCTTTGTAAACTCAGTTTGCACAGCCTCCCTCAGTCGCTCCTTATCCACCACTTCGATTCCACGTACATATTTGGCACACGATAACGACTCTGCCTTGCGACTCTGAGACGGCTCTTGCCAATTGATTACTCCAGCCCCGAAATCGTAGGACGCCAACCAAAGGTCGCAGTACATACGCTGCCAACGGGCTTCTCTCCTTTTCGGTCTAGGCGCCGTTTCACGCGACATCGTGAGAGCGAGCGCTCCTTTGCGACCGAACAAGTTCGGCTTAACCTCTAGCATAGGGATAGGAACACGGGTAGACCTGGAGGGCAGGTTATAATATACTCTACGAGCACCGGCGGCGGGGAATAACACCCCTTAGCAAGGACTCGACATGGCTGAAGGACGGCGGACAAGAGGGTTCTTGGCCCTAATCAGGAACCTCTTTCTAGCATCTTTACTATACGCAACTATTTACGGCATAATCACGATTGCTCGAAATCCTAATGTTGCTGCAAAGGGCAGGCTGGGCATACCCGCCTTCCTTGACAAGACCGGCCCGGCAGAACTCATTAAAACCACAAAAGCGGGTATTAAAGTCAAATTCGCTAGCTCGCCCACGACCGTTACCATGAACCCTCACGCAAATGTGTTCAACCGACCAATCAGTGCTGTCAAGGCGAAGGACGACTACATGGGACCTCGACCTCATGTGGATACTGAGGCAGATCTCCATCTCTTGGTGGAACAGTGCAGAGGAACATATTCTGGGATAGAAAAGATGAGAAACGTCTTCGACTGCTTACAGTTCTTCGCAAACGACGAGGGCCGGTACTACCGATTGCCGGATGAAGAGAATCGGGCCAGTGCACAAGATCCTCGCCAAGCGGAGTATAAGAGTGCGGATGGCCATGACAACTCTTTGAGCAGATACGTTCCAGTTTCAGAAGCAGCACCGGCCAACAAATCTAGCATTGGAACTTGCCCAGGACCTATCATTCCCTATCACGTGTACTGGACTGGACCGGCAACGTGGCGCGTCGAAGTCTTCGTCAAGAGCTATCTTTATACGCAAAACCTTGCTTGCTCACGCCTCTGGATATGGCTTGACAGCGATCGAAACCCTAAGGCTGTTCATGATATGCTTAACAAAGATGCTCTTTTCGCTCGCTTCCTTCCTTTGGTCGAACGTGGCGACATCGTTCTCAAAGCATGGAAGTTCCCTTCCAGAATTCCCCTACCCAAGGCTGAAGACAATACTGATGGTATCGGCTACTACAACCCTCCCGGCAAACCAAACTCTAAGGGGGAAAGAGCTGTCGCTGACGGAATTGTGGAGGACAAGGATGGCCAGCAATGGCTGGTGCTTACCCCGAAGCAAATGACGTTTCTACCAGTCGCTGTATCAGATGCTGTCCGATTCGTCGTCTTGCATATTCATGGCGGGGCTTATTTCGACATGGACGTACTCATGTTGCGAGACATGCGACCATTGCTGTTACCAAAGGAGCACTCTTTCGCAGAACGATGGGCAGCGCACCCCCACCCTGGCGACTACAACACTGCCATCATGTCACTTACTGCTAACTCTTCCCTTTCCTCTTATCTCCTCCGTGGTGGCGTTCGCATGGGCTTGAACTTCCATCCAAGAGTTCTAGGCAGGATGGCATGGAAGGATGGACGCGACCAGGAGTTTTTAATGTTGGAAACCGCGGCATTCGACCCAATTTGGACAGAATTCAACTGGGATAGAGAAGGCAGATGCACCGTTCCATGCCTGCGTGACTATGGAGTGGCGTTTAAGGGTAGGAAAGGCGCTATCAAAGATGAATGGGAGAGCTACGATGGCCCACAATTGGAGCTCGTGGACCTAGCCCAAGTTCAAGTCAAGGAGCTGAGGATACGGAACGTAGAAGAGGGTACCGCTGAAATCTATACGGCCGCTCCTGTTCCCTCCCGCCGCAGGCGAACAAGCCGTGACGCAAACGCACCAGTATCTGCTGCAGCGCCAACGCGTGCCGCCGAAACCCTCGATTCTTTCAGCGCCACCATGGACGAGGAGGCCGAATTGCGAAAAGCAGGCGTTGTCGCCGACTACTTGCTTGAAGAAGATAAATTCCCTCCAAACAACCGCACTTTAGAGAATTTCTTCCGCGGAGCATGGACATACCACATTCACAATCAGGTAAGCGCTAAATAATTTTCTAGTTCCCCTCCACGTTGCGTCGCTGCTTGCATTGCGGAAATCGCTCTGTGCAACTCGCTCTGCGAACGCCTGATGCTCCCCCACACAGACCCTGATTTTATATCCGACCAATTACACAAATCGCTGGCTAATCCTCCTTATCTCAGTGGCTAAAGCACCCCGAACCCTCCTCATGGATATCAGTCCTCGAGCATGCCCAAGACGGCTTCTTCGCAGGCACGCGCTCCAACCCCTATGGCGAGAAATGGGCTGGTCCGGGCATCATGCCCTACAACTACTGGCCGGAGTTCGTGTGAGCCTGAGGTCTCACTCCTCGTTCCTCGTTTCTCGACCCAGGGTTCGCCTTGTGGGGCGGCCTCCTGTCCGCTGGCTCGCCCGCCAGCTTACGGTGCTCTTCTTCCGTGCACCCAGCTGGGCGCGAGCGCGTGGGGATTTATCATGTTGCTGTGGCCTCCGCCGCGTGCCGTTCTTCGCTTTAAACCCCTTTTTTGATCGCTCGTATTCCTAGGAACTTTTTCCACAAATTCGGCTCATAGGACGGCGCCCGGAGTCGGAGTTCATCATCCTATTTTATTGCCCCGTATGTACCTCTATTCCCCACACGCGCCCCATAGAATGGCGCGTACGGGTTAACATGTTTTTAAAAAGCGGGAGTTGTCTACACGTCACTTTATCTGGACCATACTTCGTGTTCTGTGTCTTTTTTTCTATTTCCGTTGTTTATCTCTTCTGCTGTGTTCAACTTCCTTTAGCTGTGCGTGTTCGTCTTTTTGCTGCCGCTGGGCGTAACATCTACTGTATGTCGGCTTTAGTGCTGTACGCGCGGCTTTTTGTGGCGGTTCTGGAAGTGGAGCGTTTGTGTGGATAAAAGGCTTGCTGGTGTATATGACTGCAGGGAAGATGTGATTGGGCCAGATCGAGGGTAGTCCATCCTGCGTAAGGCGGTGGTGGGGCGATGGAATTAAATCAGATCATTGAAATGTTCAACACGGAAGAACTCCGGGCGAATCAATGCAGTGACGCTATTTCACACAATTGGACGATATAATAGGATGGTCTATTTCACTCAATGAGCGGCAGCTCAACTAGCTGGAACAAATACACGCACTTCATCCCCTGTTGCTCTCCGACCCACGACAAGACTTTCAGCCCTTCAAACCGCTACCTACAAATAAGTCTAGTGGAATCACAGATGACCCGATCAATGTTAGAGCCCGCGAAACAAAGAAGGAAATAGTCACAAATCCCTCCCTCCCCTCCCACAACGCACAAAGTAATGGGGTGTCCTGAACGCCTCGCAAATGCAAGGTAGTATGCAACGACCGGCGCGAAAATAAACAACTAAAGCCTACCATGCCGTCCTTCACACACCCTCCCTAGCCTGGAAATTTATGCGAGTTTGCGGCTACAACTCAATCAGTGCTTCCTCGATTTTGGGAGTGGCTTGCAATTGGTGCTGCGGTGCGGCGGGGAAACTTTCCGGCCCGTAGCCCCCAGAGGCGAACGGTTGAGGCTGCCATTGTGTCTGGACGGGCGGTGCGCGCTGCTGAGGCGGTTGCTGCCAGTATGGCGGCTGCTGCTGTTGTCGCTGCGATGGCGGTTGTTGTGGTTGCGGTTGTGGTTGTGTCTGCTGCTGCGGCTGCGGCTGCGGAGGCTGCGTTTGCTGTTGTGGTACAGGCACCGGTTCCGCATGCTGCCAGTATGGTGTTGGTGGCGCGGCTTGTGTTGGGTATGGTGTGTTCTGCGGTGTTTGAAGCGGTTGGGATTGCTGTGGAGGGGAGAGAGGAGTCTGTTGCGAGATGCTGTTCGGTGGGGCGCGGTGGTAGAGCTCTGGGGAAGGGGGTTGTGTGAGATGTTGCGATTGACCTCCATAGTTTTGTACTTGTTGAGGTGGCTCTGACGGCTGCTGTGGAGGTGCAGTTGGTTGGGAGGCATTTTGTTCGCCGTAATAATAGGAATTTTGGTCATCAGGAACGGAGGATTGCGGGGGTTGGGATGGCGCATATTGGGAGGGTGGTTGTGAGGGATACTGCTGTACGGAAACACGACGTTGTATCTGAGGTGAGCCCTCTGCAGTAGATTGCTGCTGCTGATAAATCGTGCTAGGCGGTCGCTGCTGTTGTTGGGCAAGGGGTCCACCGCTATGTGAAGACAAGTTTGGATATGGCTGTTGAGGCTGCTGCTGGTACTGTTGCTCAGCTGGAGGAGAGTTGAACTGTGCTACAGATGCCCGCTTGTCATATTGGGCATACGAGGATTGCGCTAGCTGTTGTGGAGGTTGAAATCTCGCATACGTGGACTGGGGTCGTGCGTAAGGCTCTGATGGTACAGCCTTGCCAGTATAGAAGCCTTCTCCAGCCTGTGTATCTGGTATGCCTGATTGTATGGTGGGATAAAGCGTTGAGGCAGGGCGCTGCATGCTTGGAGGAAGGCCATAAGATGCTGCATGTTGAGTGTAGGTATTTGACAACCGTTCTTCTAGCATACGATCGTAATAGCGGACGACAGTTGATAGTTTCGCATGCAGATCAAGAAGAGTATCTAGGCAAGTTAGCTAAGTATAAACACGCTTAGACGACAACACATACCATGCTTGCTCATCGTCTCGCCGTATGTCCTTGCAAGCTTAGGCCTGAGCTTGCCAATGCTCTCATACAACTCTTGTATCTGTGGCTCCCTCAATATTGTACCTGGGGGTTGATGTTGTAATCGATCGACAAGAGTGGAAAACAAATTGATGTTCTCTGCCTCGACAGGAGTGAGCTCATAGTTATTTTTTGGCGCAATGGCTGGTACGCCATTTGAAGAGGATGCATGCTGCTTCAATGTGGCAGCATGTTTCTTCTTCTGCTCCTCCATATCTGCGAGCGAAGCGGCAATCGCAGCCTTTAGTTCAGGGTCATCCTCTTCCTCCGACTGGGCTTGTGGTTGTGATGGCTTGGAATTGCCATTTGTAACTGGAGCCTTGGACTGTGGCTGTACCTGAGACTGTACAACATATCCAGAGCCGGAATGTCCCTTGACTTCTTCCAAGCTCATCTCTAGTGCTCTCTTCAGATCGGTATCGAAGCTGTCCTCCACCCTAGCATTACGCGGCTCCATCGAGCCTTGGTATAATGTTCTGGTCGGTTTCGTTGCATCGAATCCCTTCGGTACAGGCATGCCGCGAGACTTATCTGTTAACTTCGCGTGGCAGCCGTCGTCAACTCGCACCGCATCCGTGATACCCAGGTGTGGCAACGGAAGAGTCTTGCCTGAACATGAGCCGCAAAATACATTTCCGCAATTCCTGCAATGGTGTTTCCTATTTGTAAAAGTAAACGCAGTTCGGCATCTCATACAGACATCCGAGTCTGTCCATTCTGGAGGCTGGTCCCAAGACACCAATTAGTTCGATCTGAAATGGAGGGTCAGAATAACAGCAAAGACTTACCGCACTGCTATCGAACATACTGCTCGCTACTTGAACTTTTGGTGGAAACCTGAAACCTTCTCTCTGCAATGTTCGGTAGACCTCGTTGATGTAGATGAGATTGCTTCGACCTTCGGCAGCTGTGGCCCAACTTTGTATAATTTCTAAAATCTTATTCTTGACGTCTTGATTTGGCGCGGCCGCTCCGTAAGCTTTTAATAGAGATGTAAGGTTATCCATAAACTCCCGTGAAGCTACTTCGACCATGAAATGTGAACCTCCGTTCTTTACACATGTATCCGTAAGCTTGAGGGCGAGTTATTAGCTACAGCTTGCGTGGCAAGGAGAGACAGGCTACGGGCGCTTACGTTCAGTGCCGCAAGCTGGATGTTTGGATTCTTGTTCCCTATCCGCCGCTTCAGAGACCGCATAGCTTCCTTAGGCTGGACAGTCTTGGACCGAATGATGTCGGATATTTCGAGATTCAAAGCAATGTCTTCTCTGTTGTAAAGTTAATCCTGCATTATGCCCTCGGAATATTATCGTTAGCACGTCAGGCTTCATCAACATACAAGCTTGAGGCAGTAGCGCGCTCGATCTGCTCATCAAGAGCGCTGTTGGAGGATGCAAACCAACCCGCCATAGTGGCTGTTGGGGGAGGGTTAAGGTCCGGTTATGGTTATCCTAGATAGCGAGATGATGGTGAAAAGGATATATTAGCTTGTCGAAAGCTTGAGGGTGGTGGAGGCAAATAGAAGGTTGTTACAAAGCGTGTCGAGGATGCTTTGCTTATGGTTCACGGCCAGGTAGCAGCTTAGAGGCGGGCGAGGTTTGAACGTCTAGGCTTGGCTTCCGTCGTCACTCAGCGGCTCAACTCCGCCACAGAACACCCACCTCACTAAGAAGCTGTTGATTGCACGCCCGCCTACGACGCCCACCTCAAAGAACCGCCGTCTTTAATACCCCTAAAATCTCTTCAATACTTTTCAGCGACACCTAACTAGTTTCCTCGTTGTTCTGTTTGCGATACATCTCCTCTGCTCACACCATTCTCCGACTTCTCAACCACCCTCCGCTTCAACATAAGACCCTGAATTCCCAGCAGCGGACGGGTTCGAGTGTCGTCGCCAGCTTCCCCCGCCTATAATGTATAATCCCCCGGGTCATAATCAGCGAATATGAGCGCTGCTGCACCTCTCCCTCCACCTCCAAGACTTCCTCCAAGACCAACCATGAACGGCTACGGGCATGGCGGCCCTAGCATGGGCTCTGAAGGCTGGATAGCAAGTGAAGGGGTGGGTGATGATGGAAGGGGCCCAGCAGGTGCAATAGCACAAATCAGCGATATATTCGTGGCTGCCCAGGGCAGAGTCGACCAAATGGAACATGCCTCGGTATGTTGAGCCTCGTTCCCCCATATATGTACCTCACTAACTCATTTTAGATTGGACACCTTGTAGAAGAAGCCCAAAAATCGTTTAAGTCGGCAAAATTTTTACTAGAGGGCCGCCGACCAGACCGTGCATTTCTGGATTACTTAATTGCGTATGAGATTATTGCCAATCGAATACCACGGCATAGAGATTATGTAGATCTTGAGGAAAATAGGGGCGAGAAGCACAGACAGAATAGGGAGTTAGTCAAGGTACTGAATGCCATCCTGAAGTTCTCGAGACACGAGTTAATATTTCAAACCATCTTTCTTGGTCCTACTAGCTGACACCACTCTAGGAGATCCGTTCCTTCGAGGACAGATTCTCTAAAGTTAGGGATATAATAATAAATGACAACAAGAGAAGCAATGCACAACCCGAGTATGCCCGTTCATCTCAACCATCATCAAGAGATGCTCAGCACAGGTCAATGACACCAACATACCAAAATCCGCGTTACTCTATGCCAGACGGACCTGTAAAGGGGATACGAGATAGTGAGCTCATGTTACCCCCGCGCGCATCTTTGGATAGCACGGGGGAGTTGTCAACCGGTCGCGTATCTCCATCAAGCTTATCTGGATCACCTAGATCGAGACCTTCTGTGCAACCCAAACCTAGACGTTTACATGGACGGGCCATAACACCAAATGGCATGCCCACCAATGAAGTACCTCCAGTTGACGTACTTGTGGAACGCTTCGCAAAGTTAAGACCTACACCTCCTATTGATACTGGTCTCTGCGGTTCGGCGGGAGATCTATCTGTGAAGATGCTATCTCCTACAGATTTTCACCTTTCAAGCAGACCGTTAGGGCCCCGGGACATGCCGCCCCCTCCACCCGGTCCGCCTCCACACCCGCCAAAACTACCCCTCAACACTCAAATTACAGCTTCTATGCCGAAAGAACCGAGTCCAACATACAGTCCAGCGCGAAATTTGTCAACTCCCGCCAGTATTCCTCCACCAAGGAGTACTGCTCGCAGCATAGTAGGAACTGGTGGTCGAAGCAATTCCATGGCAGCTTCGAGTGTCTCGTCTCATCCACCTAGCACTAATGGCGAGACAGACTCATATCTCACCAACTCTTCCAATACTTCCCAAACGACCGCTTCTAGCAGGCGGAAATCCATTCATATGCCCCTGGAGCTCCAGATTAGTGCTGAAAAGCTCTTCGACTACATTGTGATGTATAACATACTTCTAATTGACGTTCGGAATCGCGAGGAGTTTGACGAAGGGCATATTTATGTCAACTCCATTATTTGTGTTGAGCCTACTGCACTAGAGGATGGCTACTCAGCAGAGCAATTAACGGATCGGCTTGTGCTCTCCCCAGATGAGGAGCAGACCATGTTCGATCGTCGAGACCAATATGACTTGGTGGTGTACTACGATCAATCAACTACAAGTGTAGACTTTCGAAGCAAGCCAAATCGAAATGGGAGTGAAATCGCCCTACAGCGTCTCTTCGATACTCTTTACGAGTTCAACTCAGAGAAGCCACTACAGCGACCTCCGATTCTTTTGATGGGTGGTATTGACGCATGGACACGTCTTTTAGGGTCGACGTCTCTAAAAACTTCGACAACAGCTGCCGCTTATGCTGCTGGATATGCGAAGCCATCACGAGCCATCGGAAGAGTCCCGGTGGCCAGTAATGCTGCCAGACTCAATCTCCAAAGGAGACGTTTCCGCGATTATGCTCCTATGGATGCTGAAGAAGAACGGAAATGGTTGGAGGAAGCTCGACGGGAAAGGCCCATGCTTAAAGGGGAGAATGAAGATGTCTCACCAATATACCGAACCACTGAGGATTTCATACTTCGCTATCCAGATCCATCTGAGATAGAGCAGCAATCTATGATCTATCCACCGTCTCGGCCTCCGGTTCCAAACGCCTACGTCGCTCCAGCTATTCCATCTGCCCCATCACGGCCACCACCTTCTGTGCCACGGATGAGTTATGGTGGAGTTCACGAACGGCAAATCACTCCTCATGGACGAACCTTTCAACTTCCCGCATACGTCTCTCCTAATCACCACCCTCAAAATAGACTTCCTCGGACCGGCTTGATTAACTTTGGAGTCACCTGCTACATGAACTCCACGATCCAGTGTCTGAATGCCACTATACCACTAACCGGCATCTTCCTTAGCAATCAATATCTGAAAGAGATCCAACGGGATAACTGGAAGGGTTCCAAAGGTCTCATGTCAGAGAACTACGCCACTCTCATCCAGAATTTATGGAAGAACGATGTCACATCTGTCCGCCCCAGTTCGTTAAGAGTAAGTTCAATTCTCCCTTTAATACCAAGCACCATTGGTCCAACTTCAAATTCAGTCCCTCTTACTACATCACATCTGACCCCCAGCTACAGAGACTATGCGCTCGCTTCAACTCCGAATGGGGCATGGACCGGCAACAAGATGCTAAAGAGTTTCTTGAATTTCTCCTCGACCTCTTGCACGAAGACCTCAACACAACATGGGCTAAACCACCTCTTCGCGAGCTTACCGCGGCCGATGAACAAGCTCGCGAGCGCCTCCCTAGAGCTTACGCCGCAAAAGTTGAATGGGGCCGTTATACACACCGCGAAAAATCTGTCATCGGCAACCTCTTTGCGGGCCAACACGCCTCATGCCTACATTGCACGACGTGTGGGAATACTAGTACAACCTATGAAGCTTTTTGGAGCATCAGCGTTGAAATTCCCCGTGACCGGCCAGCAGATCTGAGGGACTGTCTCAGCTCTTACTGCTCCTCTGAACGGCTGTCCGGTGATGAGGTGTGGCGGTGCCCACGTTGCCGTGTGGAGCGCGAGGCCACTAAAAAAATCACCATTACACGTGCCCCTGAGTTCTTGGTCGTTCATTTCAAACGTTTCAGCGCCTCACATACTGAGAAGGCAAGGAAAGTCCGCACGCCAATCGAGTTCCCACTTCACGGGTTAGACTTGGGACCTTTCGTGCTCCCACCCACAACGCAGGAAGGTGAAGATTACATCATTGCACATGCGAAAGATGGGCCTGTGCAATTGGAAGCACTCAAAGCTGACCCAGCGATGAATGGGCCTTACATCTATAATGCGTATGCGGTCATGAGACATATTGGAAGCACGTTGAGCAGCGGGCACTACATCGCGATGGTGAAAGATAAGTTTAGAGGGTGCTGGAGGCAATTCAATGATGAAAGGGCCACAGATTTTGACCCCGCAAATCTGGGAAGAAATGACAGGTTGCAAAACGAGCAAGCGTATATAGTATTTTACGAGCGTGAGAGGGCGAGTGGAGGAAGGTATTGAGAATTGTGGGTTAGAAATGTGGGTTTAGGCAGTGAGTTTCCAGGTTCTTATTGTTACGAAAGGCTTGTTTGTGTATAAGAGATAACGGCTGGGCATAATGGGCGTTTGCATGGATTTTTCATGTTAACAGACATCGGTGTGCTACCAGCGAGTTTTCTCCTTTTTGTTTAGCATGGCGGCTTTTATAGCTTTCTATTATTTCAAAATTTTCTCATTGATTACCTTCGGCTTGGCTGGGTAGGAAAGAATGCACGGCCGCATTCTCGGCGTTCTGTAGCAGATCCAGGAAGACCTCCGGCCCCATGGTGGGGCGGACGAATTACTCGTATTTGTTTCTTCATAGTGGTATTGCGGCTATAGAAATGGCTTGCGTTTAGAAATATCCAATTTTTCAATCCTCGTATATTCCTGGCCATAATTGGTGAGGTACCAAATCGTTAACCAAGTAGACTTAATACAGCTTGAAAAGCGACCCAAGGCGTTGCTATCCCAGCTGTCCTACACATATAAGCTTCTCGCTAGGCACCTCGGCACTCTTCATTGTGCTTGATAAGACATTGAGTTTGCATAAACAACCCCCAAGCAGTATTTCGACCTCTAATCATGTTTGCTGAGAAACAGAGCCGGCACATCATATCCCTTGGGCTGGTACAATTCGTCCTACCGTTATCGATAAGAACTAGCCA
>Ga0307515_10004333_pt1 | contig 29429 bp, 2 predicted proteins | sample 17_EM_MG_FD_194513 | JGI IMG/M metagenome (GOLD analysis project Ga0307515, IMG submission 194513) | Populus trichocarpa ectomycorrhiza microbial communities from riparian zone in the Pacific Northwest, United States - 17_EM | ecosystem: Host-associated > Plants > Roots > Unclassified | place... | reverse complement strand
CGTGCAGAGCTCCGTGCAGAAAGCTCCACAGCTCTACGCAGAGGGCTGGCGGCGTGGGCGTAAGCGTTTAGCGTTGGTGTTTACTGCGCGGCTCGGCGGTGCAGAGGTAAAATTAGGGCCTCTACGGTGACGACTTCCTCTTAACATCGCGTGGGTATAAGGAGCTGAGGATCTCATAGCTTTATAGAGTAGGCTTTTCTCTATAATTTGGTGTAATTTTTATGTTGATAGGTATTGTGGGAGGGTAGATCAATTTCGTCAAAGTTGATGAGGTCTTCTCATATAAACGGTGTTTAGGTTTTCCTACAAATCTCGCCAAAGTCTCTCAGACCAAGAAAACGATTACCGTCCTAAATCAGCTTAGCGGACGGTGCGGATATTCCTATATCCGCACAATCGATTTCTTGGTCTGAGCTTCTGAGGTAACTATTTAACTAACTATTAAAGGAAGACTAATTAAGATATCTGTTAATATTATACTATTAAAATAAGATAAGGTAGTACTAGGAATACCTTAGTTATAGAAATATAATCTAAAAATGAATTAGGTTATCCCTTGCACGGATAGGGTGCTATATTCTGTGGCCCGTGCGCAGAACATTAAAAACTTTTAAGAGTTTTGGTTTGGTGATGCGGCAGAACGACTTACCGCCTATATATGCACCCTATTGATTAATGCGCACGGGCCGCATTTTATAGGGCGTGTTTATCTATGTAAAGGATAAGTTAGGTTAATATTAGAAAAACTTAACGCTATAAAATATAATAAGTAACTAAGTTAGTATAGTACTAAGTTGGAGTAATATATAAAGAGACTAAGTAGAGCTTAAGTTATATACTAAAGAGATACTATAAGTACGGCAAAAAGCTATAGAGCCTAAAAAGTAAAAAGCTATTAAAGTATATAGTATAGAACTATAAGACAGATTTAAAACTAGGAATAAGTCTAAGGTTCTTTCTAACCTATAAGCTAACTAGAGAAGAGTTAAGAACACTTAAGGAGTTTATCTAAGAAAACCCATAAAAGGGATATATTAGACTATTAGTTATTAACGGGATATTTAGTACTGTTTATAATAAAGAAAAATAGAAAACTTAGGCTATATATTAACTATAAATAGTTAAATAGTATGACTAGGAAGGACAGGTATCCTTTTCCCTTAATTAGTAAGATCTAAGATAGAATAGGTAATATATAAATCTTTATAAAGATAAATCCAAGATAGGTATACTATTATATTAAAATTAAGGAAGGCGATAAATAGAAGACAGCCTTTAGGTTAAAGGAAGAACTATATAAACTATTAGTTATGCAATTCGGACTTAGTAACGTTCTAAAAGCAAATTAATAATATATTAAAAGAATACCTATATAAGTTTATTATAGTATAGGAGGGTATAATATCTCTCCGATTAAAAGTCGGAGTGCTATCAGTCTATTAGACTATTGGTCAGTTATAACTAGTTAAAATTAAGCAGTAAGAAGAGAAAGAAAAGAGTATATTTAAGGAAAATTGTATGTCTATTGGTGTCGCCTAAGTTATTAAAGACTTTGGGGCTTTAGACTGATCTATATAACTATAGAAGGCCTAGGCTCTCCTAAAGCTATACCTAATCTAAATATTAAATCCAGGAGGCTAAATTATACTACTATATACCTCCTCTACCTAAGTTATTGTCCCCTAATAACCTCTAAAACTCCTTACTCCTCCCTATCTTTAAAATAAAAGCGTAGTGAGTAACTATATGCGCTTCTTACCCTTACTATAAACCCAAGATAGCAAACAAGGAGACTCCGTTTTAGTTAAATAAGACTATTCTTATCTGCTTAGCTAAGTAGTATAAATATATTGGACTAACAGTTCTTAGATAATATAACTCTTTTACGTTTTTCCATTTATTTAGTTTTATCCTATAATTCTTTAAGCAACTTTATATAACTCTATTCTCCTATAATAATAGGGGGTACCTAACGTAGATCTACCGCAATTGTTAAAGGGTTAATTTTATTATTAATATAGTAGAAATATAAGCGGCTATTAAAGCGCTTTATTTTAGTTACGCGTATAAGCTGGAATGCATCCTTATAGTTTTTAATAGCCCTAAAATAATAGAAATGCATCTATTTCCTAACTTTATTCCCCTTACTATTAAAAAGGGGGTTTTAATCTTAAATTACCGCTAGAGAATCCTATTATCGTCTACCTAAAAGGGCGTTAGATAAGGTGCTGGTAGCTATAAGCTTAACTATAGTAGGGAAATAGTATAGGATTGCGCTATAAAGATTAGTATATCTAGATAGCGTATAGGGCGGCGCTTTTAAGTCTTAGTAAGCTTCTACTAGCCCCGCCCAGGTTCTTCCTTTTATAACCTTAAAGTTATTATAATTATCCTAAATACTAACGAACTATAGTAATATTATTTATTAGGTCCTAGTTAAAGGTCCTTTTACTTTATAAGGAAGATAGGGCATAGTTATATATATATCTCCCTTCTTATACAGTTAAGCTACCTAGTTAATTACATACTTTTCTACATCCTTAGCGGTCTAGTCTTAGTCTAAGATCTTATATATAAATCTCTTGCCCTTAGTTAATCCTTACGCCTTAAGGTCTACCTACTATAATTCTAAATAATAATATATACTAGGTAGGATAATTATATAATTATTTTTAGTCTTATTACCTAGAGAAACACTTTCTTAGATTATATTAGTACCGCGTCTACTCTCTAAGAGAGAAGGGATATTAACGTTAATATAGCGGAAAGCTATAGAGTCCCCCTTAACCGCGAATTTTATATAATAAGGGTAGAAGATAAGTTGCTACTAGCTATTAGGCCTAAAAGCGTAATAGAAATAATAGTAATAAGGATCTTATCTTATTAGCTACTAGTAAAAACTATAAACTATTATTTTTAACTAGCTATAATTTATCCGCCTATTAATTAGATACTAATAATAGCGGTATATATATATTTTATTATTAATTATTGCTAAGATGCTAGAATTCTACTATTATTTAAATACGTTTAAAATTACAGATCCTTCCTACTACTATATATCTTAATTATCTAGTGTTATTATCTAATTAAATAAAGCCTCTCTATTGTAGAAAAACCTTAATACTAAGTTATAAATAAACTTATATAGTTTTAGAGAGTTAGATAAAACTAGAGGTCTATAAGCCTTTCTAAACTAGGAGTATATAGTAGGGTCTATCTTTATAGTGCTGAGATAGTTATAAGCGTAATATATTAAGCGGAGTCTATAATATAGTGCAGTATAATTTAAACCCTTTATTACTAAACCTATACGTCCTCTTATTACTTGCGTATATATTTAGTAGACCTTATATACCTCTAGATTAAAACTAGCCACCTTATACTAACTACGTAAGAGCTTTATTACCTTAGTCGGTTTAATTTTAATAGTTTAGTTTAGGGACGCTTTAAAATAAGTACGTATGTTATTTTTATAGTTATATCCTTATTTTATACGGAGTACCGCTATAGTATTTACAGCCTCCTTAATATACTCTATATTATCTCCTAGCTTAATAACGTTTCTATTAAATATTAATTCTACTCCTAGCCCTCCTACTTTTAGGTAAGTAATTGTTTGTATCACTCTGCGTGATATAAAGCGTCTCCCGGGTGGTGAGTCTTCCATAGGGCACGTAGCACTATAGACGTATAGTACTAGTATGCTCTGTGTGGATGTGACTGACTTGTATTGAGTAGGCCACGTAGGCCTCTATATACTCTATGGAAAGGTCCAAGCGACGGAAGCGAAACAGGTCACATGACCAGGTCATGTGACCTATTTACATTCAAACAGTAATTATTAGCCCTTTTTTTAGATTCTTTTTTAATAAATATACTAGTGGCCGGAGGAGCGAGCTTATATACATTCTAGCTGCAAAAATACTCTTATTTATAGATAATAAAAGCAAGATAACTAGTGTAGGTGATCCTTATTAGGACGGGCTTGGTATAATACTAATGCCTCCTCCTTAAATAGGTGTTAATAGCTAAAAAGCTAAGGGATTTATTACGTTAGAAGTATATTATAAGTCTATTTACAGTATAAGAGCTAAGCTCTCTCTTACTTGTTTAATTCTAATATTAGTAACCTCTAGTTCTATAGTAGTTAGTCTCCTAATTTTTAATAGTAGGTCCTTATTTAGAATAAGGAAGCCAGTTAAGTATCTTTCTAAATTATACTTATTTACTACCTAGTCTAATATTACCCTTTCTAACTTTATAGACACGAGCACAAAATTAACTGGTTATAGTTAAGTGGTAGTCTTAATACTGTATTCTAGATAATTAATCCTCTTAATTAAAGCTTTATTAACTCTTATAGTAACTTTAGGAAGTAGATAGACTAAAAGCTTTTAAATAGCAAAAAGAAATTTATAGGAAACTACGTATTTAAGCGGTCTACTAAGAATATATTATCCCTAGGCCTTTTAAATAGTCTCTCTAGCTTTATTAAACCGGTTTCTTTAATTTTTAGCTATTTTACTAACGTTAGAAATATCCCTAAAGATTAATATAAAAGCGTCTTTTTCTAAAGATGCCTATAGTCCGTTATCGTAGTTAATAAAATTAACTACTATACTAGCAGCATTTATAGAGTTTTCTTGTAAGAGCAAAATCTTGTTATAGATTTAGATAAGCACTACCTAGCGCTAATTAACTGCGAAGTCTCTAACCTCTATAAGGATATTACTAATCTATTACTTAGCTCCTTTATATAGTACTAGTAATCTACTAGATAAAGATATAGTAAGTATACTATTATTAATTTTACTTAGTTTATACTTTAACTAATTACGACTATCTTTAAGGTTTATTAAAGATAAAAAGGTAAAGTTTTAAATAGGGTTTCCTAATCTAAACAGTCTACTAAATTTAAATAATAGTATAGAGCTCTACCGGCTCTAATTATTAAATAGACCAATTATAATTTTCTATGCCTAGTATAGAAAATTGCTATTAGCTTAGTAAAGGCGGTAAGGGGAACTAATATCTTTATAGTAAGTAATACTAGATAGTTATATATAAATATTCTTCTGCCCTTACTTTACTGTTAATACTTATTATATTCCTATAACTAAAAAAGTAAATAAGAAAGCGTAATAGAAAGAGCTTTAGGAAATATAGTAAATAAATAAATAGATTATACGGCTATTATTTATATCCTCTCCCCTACTTTAGAACTTAACTATCCCCTAGTTAAATATTTTATACTTAGTTTTATTAAACAATCTTTCTAAAACGCGTACTTTTTAAACTACACAGCGTTATAATATTAGTAGATTTTATATAGTATCTTTCTTAGGTTTTAGCTCTACTGTTATTTCTTATAGTATAGTTCCGCCTAATTAGTTAAGCTAGTCTCCCTAATGGACTTTAGATATCTATTATTAATAAAACTTCTTTAATCTATTCCCTAGAGTTTGCTCGCGGAATAGTATGCCATTAAAATCCTTAATTAAGTACTATCCTTTGTAAGGGTAACTCTTATATACGCGGAACGGGCCTAGCTATTTTAGACCTGACTTATAACTACTAAAATAATCTTACTTAAGCTATATATTATAAATTATAACTATATCTCTGACCTTAAATCCATCTTGGCGAATATAATAGGTATTATTAAAATACTCTTTATTTGTTACCCTTAGCCGTTTTATATATGTAATAGCTTCTTATATATCTATGCCTTTTTACTTAAACTACTTTATATAAAGTATTAGTAGCTCTATAGTGGACCAAACTATTTACTAAGGTAGCGTTTACTAGATAGATATATAGAGTTTAATAAAAAGAATATACTTATACTTATATATAACTCTTACTAGTCTTATTCCCGTAGACTGCTTAATAGTTATTTTATCTGCCTATAAAACGGTATAAAGATTATCTAGCTATAAGCTATTTATCCTCGCTAAAGCGTCTATTATACGTTTATAGCCTTACTCTATAAAGCCTTACGCTTAAGCGAAATACGCAAAAGCTATAACCCTTTTAATATTATAGAGCTCTATAAGCGCAGCAGTAATATTAATATTCTGTCCTCTACTATCTATAGAGAGCTATTTAAATACTCTCTATTAGTAGATAATATCTTTATAGAGGAACTTCGCTATACTTTTTATATTCTTATTTTAAAGGGCCTAAGCTTCTACCTATCTAGATATATATTTTTAAGTAATAGCTAGGTACTGGAATCTAAAATAGTTTAGCAGTATAAACGTAATATCTACTATTACTTATTGCTATAAGGTAGACTCCTATATAGAGTATATTACTTCTTTTTTCTATCCTAACTATTACTCCTAGTATTATAGATACGACTTAATATACTATAATATCTAATCTTATAGCCCTAGCCACTAATATTAATTTAAGACCTCTTAATACGTTCCCTCTTATCTATAATATTTACTTTAATTATAAAGGCTTTTAATAATCTCCTGCTAAGCGTCCTTGTTATTAACTACCCTTTATATTAGTATATATATTTTAACTATTAGTAAAAGAGCTATTAATTACAGACTAGAAACTTTAGCGCATATTATTTAAACCTTTTAAACTCCTTAGTATTTATCTCTTTTAGACGTTATAAGGTTACTAGCTACTTTATAAACCTTTAAATATAAGTCTTAAGAAGAACACTAAAATCGAGATCCGACCTATACGGTCCTATAGGGGTTCCTTTCCGTCTCATCTTGTCCGCATGGTTAAGCTAAGAGAGAGGATCTCGTCTGTTACTGATGCAGCAGCGTTACGTTATGGCTAGAGGGGGCCTTTAAATACTTAACCCTTGACGCTGTTAGAACAGCAGAGTTTTTATAGGCCTTAGCGCCAGACTAGTCAAAAAGACGACTCCAGAAAAGCGACTTCTGCACCCCTATGCGGTGGAGCCCAGGAACCTAGCAGCTACTATTAATATTCCGTTTAGATCGTGTTAATAGACTACTAAAGCAAACGCAGAGACGTGTGTACGGCTACGCAGCGCCTGCGCAGCAACGTCGTGGTAGTGCAAAGATTTTTTACTAAGGGGTGAGCCTTAGTAAAAAAGTTTAAACACCGCTACTACGTCTCTAATATACATATTTGGACATTAAATCGACAAGTATTATCCCTTTGGCGTACCCCCTCCCTCTTATAAATACTATATACACCGCATAGCATCTATATATATACACAAGCAATCCGCGCCCTAAGCGTAGCAGAGGCCCCCTATTTTAATATTATCCGGTAACTTAGGTATCTAGTTATAGGAATTAGGCCCCATATTAAATACTAGATTATCCTCCTATACCTCACAAATAGGTATAAGGGCCTAGGTTTGGGCCCTAGGGCAAAAGCGATACTAAGTTATATACACCCCGTTGTAGAAACCCTTTAATAGAGGAATAGATAAGAGACCTTAGTATATAGGCCCGGGCGGAACGCAAGTATTATCTATTAGGAGATATTTATAGGAGACTTAGAAAAGGAGCTAGGGATAGGTATATAACTTAGATAAGCAATATATAAATATAGCAAAGATGGTTTAAATAGTAGATAGGGCAAGATAGGTATTTAGACACTCCTATGTAAAGGGAGTCTCAAAGCAGTAACCTAATAGTGTTTTTCCTCCCGTTAATATAGTATAGGTGTTATCTAGAATATTACCTCTTACGTCTCCCCTGGGGGTTTTTTATACACTTAAAAATGGGGTTTTTCTCAGTAAGGAGGTTTTTCCCATAGGAATTAGTCTGTGTGGACCCATTAGGGGGACCAGGTCGGACGGTAAATTAAATCTTATATATATATATAAGTCTTTTTATAGTAAACCCGTTTCTATTTTAAAAGGGGCAGCCGTATATTTTAAGGTACTTAGTTTATAGTTAATAAACTCTTTAATATCCTTAGTTGGCTTATTAGGTTATTTACTATTAAGTAGCTATTATAAAAGTTTATTAGCTAGGCTATTTTTCTTCCCTAGCGTATATCTAATATTAAAGTTTTATAGCTAGACCTATACTAGCTATTTTATTATTAAGGCTCTAAGTAAATTAGTAGTAGTATAATTTAGCAATATAACTAAGGTATTTTTGTCTATTTCTACTATAAATTAAACGCTATATAAGTATACGCAATACTTCTTTAACGCGTATAGCAACGCCTAATATTTAAGCTTTCCTAAGTTACATTTCTGTTCCGCTTAAGATTAAATCCGGTTTTATATTAATATAGGTAATAATAATCTTATATATCTAGTTATATAAGGCTATACCCCTATCTATTTTTATATCTATTAATGGCAGAAATAATTAGCCTACCCCTTTTACTATAATCTAGCTAAACTAATACAAGTATAGTAGTAATTATATACTTTAGAGTCTTTATGGCGGTTATCCGCTCTATACTCTATATAAACGGAATATTTACTTATAGTAGTTAGAAGATTGGCTCTGCCTTAATTATAAAGTCCTTTACCTATATTTAGTAATATATAATAACTTCTAGAAACGCTTAGGCCAATATAATATCTTTATAGTCTTTTTAGTAAATAATCTTCGCGACCTTTAACTTTTCTGGATATTATCCCTTTTTATTATAGTAGTAACTAACTACTATAATCTTATCTTTATAGAAATAAGACTTTACGCCTAAGATTATATACTTAGCTCGTTCTAAATTTATAAGTACTCCGTTTAGCTATATAATATATTCTAGAATATATCTATATATACCTAAAAGGCTCTCCTCCCTATTATATACTATCTATAGGCCTTTTACTATAATATTATCGAGAAATAGTAAGGTATAGTATAGAATATATTGTTTTAAAATCTTAGTAATTGTCTATATAAACTAGGCTATAGAATTTATACCTTTTATAGATACTGTTATTTATTATAAAAGTCTTAAAGGTATTATAAAAGCTATTAGGTTTCTATTTTCTATATTTAGCTCTAATTAGTTATAGCTAAAAAAGAGCTCTACTAAAGATATAACCTTATACCTTATAAATTCCTTAAAAAACTTATTAGTATATAGCGGTAGATTTACGTCCCTAATAGTTACTAAGTTAATATTTATTACTATATTAATTAGTTAGTACTTTTTATGTTTCATTTTACTTATAAGAAACTATAGGTTCCTATATAAACTTTTATAATATTCTAGAGTCTTTTAGGCTAGTTATTCTTATAATATATTTATTACTTTTCCTTATAAGGCCCTTAGTATAGGAAAGTTTAGTACTTGCTATACTTTATACAGCATAGTCTTAATTTTTAATAGTAGAGTTACTTCCTTACTAACACAACCTATTTTAGAGAACTCCTATACTAAAGCCTCTTTTTAGTTAAATAATATAGCCTTAAGGATCTCTCTTTCTCTTAGCTAAATATCTCCTATAATTATATGCCCTAATTATTCTAGCTTTAATTATGCCCTATAGGCCAGCTTAGTATATTATAGCTTAAAAAAATTATTATACGGACTAAGAGGTAATCCTTAAATGGACGTCTTTTATTAATATAAGGCCACCTCTTACTATTTTATTATGCCTTCTATAACTATTCTATTTAGTGCTAATAAATTAACTAGGTAGATTTTATCTGTCTTCCGTTTATACGCAGTTACTATATTTATAGCGTTTAGTTAGGCCTTACTCTAGTAGCTTTCTATTTATATTATAAATAGATCTATTATCTTTAATATTTAATATATAAGGGACTTAGCTTTTACTTTAAATACTAGCTTCTAATTCTTTTTTAAGTACTTCTTTAGAACTTCCTTTAATATTTTACTATTAACCTCTCTCTATCTAATATTATATTCCTCTTTCTGCTAATAACTCTATTTAGTAGATATCTAAAATAGTATACGTCTATATTAGAGCCGTACCTTATTTTCCTCCTCTTTATTCTTAATCTCCTCCTTATTTTAATATACTAGGTTATAAGTAACCCCAGATATAATTCTAGTGGTTATACTAGCTATATACTTCCTAAACTATTTTCTATACTAATACCTTTATCTAGTTTAAAAAATATTATATTTTTATAGGATATTAAAAACCTTATCTTAACTTTACTATTTTTTAATTAAATAATATAAGATACCTAACCTATTACGGTTTATTTTATTATTAGTTTAGCCCTTATTAACTATAGTTTACTAAGTATTACCTTAGATAATATTTCCTCTATAGTAATAAATATTATAAATATTAAAACGTTACTTATTATTATAGGAACCGTATATACCAATCTAATAAACTCGGACTAAGTCCTATTAGTAAATATTAGATATATACCTTATAGTTATAGGGCAGACTTAATATATATAAACCGTGTTATAGACCCATACTTCCTCCAATAAGGTTAAGCTCCACTTTAGTATTAATTAAGAATTTAACTCTTTTATCCCCTATCTGCACTTCTACCTTTAGGTATTATTATTAAAACTAGATAAATTCTACTTCTTATTTAATCTAGTCCACTTTGGTAGTTATTAAGCCGGCTTAATTAGCATAAAATATTAGGTATGTTAATAATATAGATACTTTAATATCCTCTTACTTTTATTAATAAGGCTTTATAAGGGGTAATAGGAGAAGCTTAAAAAAATAACCTTATAACTTTAGGTATATATATAAGGTAGTCTCTAATAGTAACTCTAATAGTTTTTAATAAAATTTTATCTGCTATTACGGTTAGGCTTAGGACGTTTTCTTTTAGGATATCTATTATCCTAACTAGCTTTAGCCGTAGTGCCTTAGCTATTATTATTATATCTACTATTTACTTTATCTATTTTAACTATTTGGTATAGTTTATTTTATTATCCTTATTACTGCTTAATAGTGGTTAAGGAGCCTACTGCTAGTACTATAGTATAATTTAGATATATCCTCCTAGTTATATATTTTAAACTACTACTAGTTGCTAACTAGATGGCTTTAAAGGCGGTTTTATTACCCTTATATCTCCTTACAGCCTCCTAAGATTATATAACTATAGTATAGGCTATAATTAGGTTATAGCTCTAACCAAATTAATATATATTAACTCTACTTAGTATATATCTTTCTAGGACATACTAAGTTCCTCCTTACTTTTAGCGTTACTACCTTTTATATACTTGTTACGGAATAAGGGCAGTGGCTATAGAGCGTATGTATTCGGGGAGTCTATAAGCCGTTACGCGATCGATCGTAAGAGTTAAGGGCGTAAGAAGGTAATATACCTACGCGTAGCTGACATAAGCTGTACGCGAGGTATACGTAAGAGCACGGGGCTCTCCTACGGAGGCCCCTGCGGTAGGGTTCTATAACACTACCCCCCCTTCTATAGAGGCGGAGCTCTGGTGGCGCTATGGTTACTATATATATATAAAAGGGACACTTAAGGTATAGAAAAGAAGAAAGGGGGGTATCGCTAAAGGCTTAAAATAACGTTGTATAATAAGGCTTGGCATCTAAGAATTTGACTAATTAGATAACTTTAACCGCTAGTTAAAATTCCTAGACATCTTAATAATATTCCGGTTATATAATCGCACTTTACCGCAATCTAACGGCAATCTGATAGCAATTTACCCTTATATGGTAATATATAACGGTTTAACTCTATAAGGGCTCCTATAGGGGATTAGGTATAAAATCTCTACTTAAGCCCGGTTTCTATAGGTTTCTGTAGTAAAAGTTGCTAATTAGATCCTTTGCATTTTTAAAGTCTTCCTATAGTTACTATTTTGGCTAATTTATATTAAATCCTGTATATATAGCTCTATAGTAGAGCCATTATCCTCTGCCTTTACTAAAGTATTTAGAGTTAATTATTTGTTTAACAGTCCACTCCTTATAGTTCTTGTCTTCGTTCTTATCCTAGATTAATACTAGTAGGGGTTTAGGCTGTATCTGCCCTAGTAAGGAGTTAGGCTAATAGAGGTGTAATAGCTATAGGTAAAATACAGGCTATATCCCACGGGTAATTAGGGTAGGTAGGAGTTATAGCTCGTATACGGCTCCCCTATTAATAACTTATTTAATTAAATAGGGGCCAAGGTTCTTATAATTAAGTAACTTTATAGGCCTCTGCGTAGAGATATTATATATATTTAGCCATACCTAGTCGCCAACATGTATCTCTAGTAGTGGCGTTCTATAACGGTTAGTAAAGTAAGCCTACTTTACTTAAGCTTAGGCCATTTCTCCCTTATAGTAGTTAAGTAGATTTTTTATATAGTCTATATGCTAGTTAGCAAGTAGCATCTTAAGGCGTTTTCTATATAGTAGTTTCTTATTAATAGGTTCTAGTAGCTCTATGCTAGATTAGTGGTAATAACCCTTATTCGCGAAGAATGGGGTAAGTCCTATAGTAGTTAAGATATAGTTATTAGCTATAAATTTACCTAGTAGGAGGTAATCCACCTAGTTATCTTAACTATATGCGACTACCTATTATAGGTACACTTTTATACTGGCATTAGCGTTTTCTAGTTACCTAGTAGTTTTATAGTAGAAGAATATAGACATCTTAACAGAGATGCTAAGGCGTTAGTAGATTCGTCTCTATATATCGGAGTTAAATTATATACCTTAGTTGGATATAATTAAGTTAGGTAACCTATGTAGGTAATAGACTTCGCGAAGAAAGGCATTAATAATATTGCTAACGGCTATACCTTTAGTTAGGACGTAGTGGCGCTCTTTTATAAGTTGGCATATTATTATAAGGATGTCCTTATAGGTACGGCCGTGTCGTTTATAGGGTAGTACGTTAATAATAAAATCTATAGCGATATCTGCCTATTATTATATAGGTATTAGTAGAGGGTATAGTAGTCCTTAGTACTTTGTATTAAAGGCCTTAGCGCGCTTATAATTGTATCAGGCGCCTATAAAGCATTTAACTAAGTCTATTATTTTTAGCCAGAAGTAGTATCGGCTAAGAAGCTTGTAGGTTTCTCCTCTACCTAGGTAGCCGCTTAATTAGAGGTTATAGGCTATTTAAATTAGTTACTATTATAGATTTTCTAAGTTAGGGATAAATAGGCGGCCTCTATAGTAGAGCCTGTTCTCTTTTACTTTTAAGGCTACTATATTAATCTAGCCTAAGCTTTAGAGGTTAGTAGGCAGCATATAGGCGCTAGTAGGCTTTACGGTAATAAGTTAATGCAGTAATAGGTTAATAGAGGTATTATATACTGTAGTAATAAGCTTATTAATTTTAAGAGGTAACTCTAGTTCTATAGTATAAAGCTAAGGTATAGTTAGCTCTATTATAGGTAGTATACCTAAGGCCAAATTTTATGCTTTTAGCATTATCTATTATTAGAACTAATTATAGGGGTTATTTTTAGACTAAGGAAGGTCTTACGAGCAGCGTGTTAGGCTATTAGGTTTAGTACCTTATACTCCTAGTCTATATATAATTTTAAAGTTAAAACTAGAGAGGAACTTATTCTAATATACTTGGCGTTAGTTTAGCTGCTTTATAGTTATAAAGTACTTAAGGTTACAATAGTCCGTAAGGACTTTAGTTAGCTAGTTAGGCTCTACTAAAAAGAGTTTTAGTTAGAATTCTTTAAACGCTTATATAATTATAAGGAGTTCTTTATTATAGATCTTATAGTTATACTTTTATAGTATAAGTTTAGACGAGTAGAATACAACTAGGTAAAGGAGACCGTTATTACCTATTTAAAAGAAAACGCCTACATTAACGCAGTCTAAGGAGTTAGTTTTAAAATAAAGTTATCGTCTTAGTGTAAAGTAAGCTAGGATAGGTACTTTAGTAAAGGCATTTTTAAGGTCTTAGAACGCCTTCTTATATTTAGGTATCTAGGTAAAGTATAAGTATATTTTCCCCTCCTTTACAGAAAGGCCCTTCGTTTATATTATTACTATAAGTAGTGCTACCATACCTAAAAAGTTATATATAAATTTCTGATAGAAGTTTGTAAAACTAAGGAAGGCTTATATGTCTTTAATATAGTTAGGGGCTTATTATTTAGTAATTATGCGTACCTTCTCGGGGTCTATACGGATACCCTTAGTAGTAATAATTAGTTTAAGGTATTTTACTTCTATAACTAAAAATTTGCATTTTTTTAAATTAATATAAAGTCCTACGTCCCTAAGGCGCTATAGGACCTTTTAAACGTATTTAGTATGCTTAAAAGGGTTATTACTATAAATAAGTATATCGTCTAGGTACGCAGAGTAGAAGTCGTTAAGGTAATCCCGTAAGGCGTTATTAATATAGCTTTTAAAGGTGCCTGGGCCGTTATATACGCTAAAGGGCATAATAGTATATTTAAATTGGCCGAAGTGTAATGTAAATACGGTTTTCCATTTATTACCTTCCTATATTTAAAGATAGTTGAAGGCGGCGATAATATTAAGCTTAGTATAAATTTTGGCTTAACTAAGCCGCTTAAGGTCTTACGTATAAGCGGTACTAGGTATTAGTTTTTAATTATAATAGCGTTAAGTCCTCTATAGTTAATGCAGAATCGGATACCCCCTTTTAGCTTCTTAGTAAGAAGAATAGGGGCGGCTACTAGTAATATACTAGCATAAATAAATCCTTTATTAAGGTGCTTATTAATATACTTTTTTATAACTAAAAGTTCGTCTTTTAATATTAAGTAGGGTCTTTTATAAGGTAGCATTTTTCCTTATTTAATATTAATAGTATAGTTATTAGGTTAATATAGGGGGAGTATATCTACGCCCTTTTATAAATATATATCGGTAAAGTTATAGTACCTTTTAGGGAGGAGCTTGCGGAGTTCTTCGTTAGTAAGTCCTTTTTTAAGCTTTATAAACTTCTTAAAGTCTAAAGGTAAAAGTCCGTAGAGTTTTATAGGGGCGTTATCTTTTAAAAGGTTAACTATGTCTATCCTATTACTATAGAGAACGTAATCCTATTCTTTATTAAGCTTATATAGTTATAATTAGGAAGCTACAGTAATAGTTTAGCCTTTTCTATATGCTATATAGTAAAAGGCCGGGGTACTTATATAATAGCAGTTGGTTATAGATAGGGTAATAAGGAGTTCCTTAAATTAATATCCTAGGGAGTAAATAGAGGCGGTTAGGCTATGCCCTAGGCAAGTCTCTCTGCAGTATTTAAAGTTAAAGGTTATTTCTCTCTTCTTCTAGTTAATAGCGGGGTTATATTATTTAAGCTAGTTTATTTTAAGGATAATAGGGTAGTTAGTAAGTAGTATAATATAAGCCTAAAGTTCTTCCTAGTACCTATTTATATCTAGGTGGAGTTATATTATATAGGTAATCTTCTATATAGTATAACTACTATTAATAAGTTATAGGGCGCGGGCTTTAGTAAGGGATAAGGCAAGTAGGTTATAAGTACGCGTGAACTAAGTATCTATAAATTTATTAGTAGCTCCGCAATTAATTATAGAACGGCTTTTATATTATTATTTTTAGCAGTAATTCCTATTATAGGTAAAACTATCTATTTCCGTCTATTTATCTTTACTAAGTTATTTATTAAATAAGCCGATATATAGATCCCTTTATTATTAGGGCGTTTTAACCTATAACTTAGAGCTAGGACTTAGCGTTTTCCACTTCCATATCTAACTCTACCGCTATTACTACGTCTTTATCTTATATAGTAGTAATATATAGTAACATATTTAGTATTTAGGGTATTAGGCGGTAGCTACTAAACCTAGCTATTAGGCAGTTTGGGTTATTATAATAGCAGCCTTCTTAACGGCATCTATAGCAGCGTCCTAGTTTTTAGAGTAGCTCGCGCTCTCCATCTAGGAGTTTTTACGGAAAGGTTAGTATAGAGAGGTTAATATTAGCTCCAGTAGTATTTAAGGTAGTAGGTGTTGGTGGCTTAGTATATATAGGTTTAGTGGGTCCGGAGGGCTTCTATAAGGAGGTCTTTAGGTAAGAGTTAGTAGTAGGAATCTAATTTAGTCGTTGTTTAATCTTTTATAGGGCTGCTACCATATTATAAATATTATTATAGTTATAGCTAGCGGCTGCGTAACTAAGGTAATAAGTAACTTTTTTAAGGAGATCTTTCTAGTCTTTAGTGTCGTCTTAGGTAAGAGCTCTAGTATATTCCTAGAATTTAATATAAAACTTATTAAATAATTTAGTAGAGCTTATCTTTAGGGCATATAGTTTAGCTTAGTTAGTAGCCAGTAGGTTATAGTTGCGGTATATTAGGTTAAGATTATTAAGGACTTTTTAGTAAGACTACTACTTCTAAAGGCTACTAGTCTCCTATTAGACGAAGAGTCTGTTAAATAGTATACCCTTTATTCGCCCGATAATATAGCTAATCTTAATATCTTCTATAGGAAAAAGGTAGGCGCTCTAAGTTAATTTTTTTTATAGATTTATATCTTTTAGTAGCTATATTCCTTACAGTTTCTATAAAAGACTAGGGGGTTAAGGTAGCGTATATTAGACCCTATAGTAGCAGTTTAGGTTTAATTATTATAGCTTTTATCATCGCTGCTTTAGTAGGGGTTCCTATTAGGTAAAGCTGCTTAGCGCTAACCCTCCGTTAAGCGTTAAGTGTTACGGGACACCCCCATAACACCTTATACACGTCCACCTATTTCCACCAACTTAGTAACTAGAGACCGACCACAAGATAGCAATTTGCGGCAATCTGACGGCAATCTGCCATATTCTGCTATATTCCGCCAAGTTCTACTAAATCCTACTAAGTTCTGCTAGGACTACTACCTAAATCCTATTCTACTCCGTGTATATATTAACTAAGTAACCAGGCTAATAATATATACACTTTCTCCCCGTTTTCCTACTTTCTCTCCTTACGTAATATCTTAACCTCCTTATACAGTTTATGTATATAGCTTAATAATATCTACCTTACTATATATTATCATCGCTTATACTTACTCCGTAATACTATATTATATTAACTACCTATACTACCGTCAATATATAGAACGAACCTAAAACTCCTATAACGGCCGCTAATATTATATTTATACTCCAAGAACAATTAGTAGGGATATAGAAGTCTTTTATAGACGCCCTTATATAGAACTAAGCTGTTTTAAATTAATAATAAGCTAAATAAGAAACACGATACCGGCAATTAATTAAGGACCTTTAAGAAGAAATCCGCACCATTAAGATGTTCACGCTAGGACCTTAAAGCTAAATGCTATCTCTGGAGATGAATACGCGGAACGTAAGCCCCGAACCCATAGTAGTCTCTTACCCTAAGCTAACTACTATACTGTAATGATCTAAACAACTACTAGATCCCCTAGTATTTACCAGTAAATAATAAAAGCTTTAATTATTTTTAAGCCAGCTTAAGAATAAGCTAACTAGTAACGCTGACCGTTACCTAACTAAAGCTAACCAACTCTATTACGCCCTAAGTCGACTAGGAGAAGAGGCAGCTAACCTTATTAAACCTTTTTGGCTAAACTTAGTATAAAGCCTAGTTATACTTCTTAAAGCTATATACGGTAACCTAAACCGCTAAGCCACTGCTTAGAGGAAAATAAATTATATAGCCTAAGGAACGAAAAGTTTCCCAGTATACTTCTCTAAATTTAACCGTTATATAAAAGAAACTGGCTAAAACGACTCTATACTGGTTAACAGCCTTATTAAATCCCTAAGCCCTAAACTAAAAACCTCCTTAATAGGCGTAGACCTACCGGGAGCCCTTAATACCTGCGTAAACGTTATTAACAAACGGTATAATAATATACTACGCTTAACACCGAAGCCTGCCCCCTAATATAATATAGCAATCCTATAAACGTCTACTAAGTCATTATCTTAGCCTAAGCACCCTAACGCTATTGATATTAACACTAGAACCCTAGAGTACACCCTACTAGGGTCCTATAGATAAGAAAAACGCATTAAGCTAGGCCTCTGCTTTAAGTGCGGAAGTAAGGACTATATCTTAAAATACTATCTCGTCCCCTTACCTACGTCCTAAAACGACTTACGAACGGCCAATACTAGCAGCCGTTTACCGCATTAATTCACTAGTTACTGTCTCCGATCTTTATCTGGCACTAGCCCCGTATTTAGTAAGCATTATTTATAAGAATAAAGCTATAACTGATGTCCTATAGAAACCCCTTCCCGCTTGCTACTAAAAGGTACGTTTTAGAGTTAAGTTGCTCTCTAGGACAGCTATGCCACAGGATCTTATTAAATGCTTTAAATATCGCAAACCCTAACTCTTACGATTGTAGTATAACGGTTAACTATTATCTTTAGCAGAATAATTAATAGGCTAATACTTGAGTCCTAATTAATATAGGAGCTAGTGGCATAGAATTTATTAATAAGATCTTCGCGTAAGATAATAGTTTTACCCTAACCCCCCTTAACCGGCATATTAACGTATTTGGATTTAATGGCAAACGCATGGTCTTAGGCTAAATTACCTACGTAGTATACCTAAAACTCTAATACCTAAACCATAAAGAACTAATTAGGCTTTCTAATACTACCCTAGGTTACCTAGTAATCCTTAAATAACCCTAGATAAAGCTATATAAGGTAACTATTAATTAGGACAACCTTAAGCTTCTATTTACCGCCCCCTGTTATAAGTAGAAGTGCCTTATAACTCGCTGCTTTAACCGCAAACTAAAATCTAGGAAATTTACTAAGATTTACTAGCCTAAGATTTCTACTAGATTCTATTAGCATAGGAATATTACTAAATTCCACTAATATAAGAATTTCACTAATATCTACTAAGGATCTAAAAATTCCACTAAATTTTATAAGTTACTACTAAGCACTATACCGCCCTGAACTAAGCAGAAGCTTAAGCTTAGTATATAAAGCTACTAAAAGAACTAGTACCCTATAATAAAAAGAATACTTAAAGAACCCGAACCCAAATCTAATACTAACTCTATACCTAATACTAAACCCGAACCTAAATAAGAAACTATAGACGATTTAAGCGAGCTCGGCACCCTAGATATCCGTATAATTAGAGCTACTCTATTAGTATAACTTGCTAAGAAACCTAAATATACGATCTTTGCTATTACTATAGCTAATATTAAGAAGGCCTTAGCACTGAAGAAGCATACTAACCCTGCTATGAAGGTACCAGTAGAGTACTATAACCGCCTAGAAGCATTCTTATAGAAGGAAGCTAATAAGCTACTAGAATACTAACCGTATAATTATAAGATTATACTTAAAGAAGGGAAGCAGCCTGGATTTAGACCCCTATATAGGATGTTTTAAAATAAACTCTAAGTGCTATAGAAGTACTTAGACGAGAACCTAAGCAAAGGATTTATTAGAGTAAGCTCTTTACCTATAGCTATACTAGTAATCTTTGTTAAGAAACTAAGCGGCGGACTACGCTTTTGCGTAGACTACTAAGCTCTTAACGCTATTACCGTTAAGAACTAATACCTAATCCCGTTAATATAAAAGACGCTAAACTAACTAAGTAAGGCTCGCTTCTATACGAAGCTTAATATTATCTTTATATTTAACCGCCTCTTCATTATAAAAGGAGATAAATAGCTTACTGCATTTTGTACCCGATATAGATTATTTAAGTACTTAATAACACCCTTTAGCCTTATAAACGCTCCGAGCTCGTTCTAATATTATATAAATAACACCCTGCGTCCTTACCTGGATATCTTCTATACTACTTATATTAACAATATCCTAATATATAGTAATAACCTAACCGAATACTAGAAGCACGTTAATTTTGTTTTATAAGCCCTATAAGGAGCTAGTCTATAATTAGATATAGATAAATACGAATTCTATTAAATAGAAGTCCTATACCTTAAGCTTCTTATTTCTATAAACGGCATATAGATAGACCCGAAGAAAGTTAAAGTAATTATAAACTAGTAAGAACCTAAGAACGTTAAGGATATAAGAGCCTTTATAGGATTTACTAATTTCTACTAACGGTTTATTAATAACTTCTCCGCCCTAGTTTTACCCCTTATAGCTCTAACCTAAAAGAATAAAGCCTTTATCTTTAATAAGGAATATAAGAAGGCCTTTACTTATCTAGAGGTTATATTTACTACCGCGCCCGTACTCTAACACTTTAACCTAACTAAATAAGTGTTATAGAAGCCAACTTATCTAACTATATTACTAGAGGCATTCTATCTTAATATAATAAAGATAGAGTATTATACCCTATAGCATATTACTTAAAATAACCAAGCCTAGCCGAATGCAACTACGAGATCTACGATAAGGAGTTACTGGCTATTATTAGATGTTTTGAACAATAGTGACCTAAACTAAAAGGCGCTGGATTTCCGATTGAGGTCCTTAGCGACTATAAAAATTTATAGTCCTTTATAACTATAAAACAGCTAAGCTATTATTAGGCCCGCTAGTTAGAATATCTATACCGTTTCTAATTCTTAATTATATACCGCCTAGACGTTTAAGGTTAGAAGCCTAATACTCTAACCCAACATTTATAAGACGCGCCAGCACTAAAAGAAGCGCGCTCTTACCAAAACTAGACCCTACTTCGTCCTGAACTATTTAACCCTCCTACTAAAAACTTTACAGTATACGTCCTTAAAATAACTAATTAATTAATTAAACAGATTATAATTGATAAATACTTAAATAACGAGTTTATCTAAAAAAACGCTTAAGCTAATCTATAATAGCGTTAAACGCTCTAAGAAAATCTCTTTAAGTAAATATAAAGCTTATGGAAACCGCCTATATTACCAAAACCGTTTAGTTATCCCTAATTATAATAAACTTAAGCTTAAGCTCCTTAAAACGTATATAACCTATTAGTAGCCGGCCACCTAGGCTAAGGAAAAACTCTAAAGCTACTCTAACGGGAGTACTACTGGCTAAATATATATAATATAACACAAAGGTATATCTCCAGCTACTACATCTGCTGACGAGCTAAAGCTTTATATAAGACGTATAACGGCCCTTTAAAGCTACTATCTGTTCCGGACCAAAGATAGAAGGATATCTTAATTAACTTTGTTATTAATCTCCCTGTAAGTAAAGGCTATACAAATATTATAGTAGTTATAGATTAACCGCCTAAAATAAGACACTTAATCGCCTGCCCTAATATATTAACGCCTACCGTCGCTTAACTATTTCTAGACTATATATGGAAACTCTACGGACTTCCTAAAACGATTATCTCTAATAAAGGCAGCCAGTTTATCTCTGTATTTTGGAAAGAACTAACTACCTAACTCCGCATTAAAGAACTATTGTTTATTATATACTACCCAGAAACAGACGGTTAAATAGAATATATAAATGCTATAATGGAACAGTATATTCGGATATACACGTTATATTTATAAGATAACTAAATTAACTGGCTTATATTTACTAAGTTTACTATAAATAATTCCGTCTCGGAAACTATAAAGATATAAGGGGATCTTGTAGATAGGGGGCTATAAGGACACGATTGTGGAATAGGATAGGTTGGTAAGAGAGACAAATTCTTAAGGAGGTAAGGCCTCTACTATATACTACGGGCACGTACCTCTAGTACGTGACTGGCAACCATCCGAGGGGCGTCCGGGGGTTGTCTTAAGGGCAACCCAAGGTGACCGCAATAATATCCCTTACAAAAGGTCTTCCTATTTTTAGCTAACTACGGCCAATATCCATAAATAGGTTTTAAACCTTTTAGTAATGTTCCTTACCCCGCTTATTACGCCTTATAAGTTATAGAAGCAAACAAATTTATAGAGAAGATAGAGGAACTATAACAGTTCCTTATTAATAAAATAATATAGGCCTAATCTGTTTATAAAGCTGTAGTAAATAAGAAACAAACCCTAGCACTAGCCTACTAAATTAGTAACTTTATCTAGCTAGATATAAGAAACCTAAACACAAAACGCCCTACTAAGAAGCTTAATTAGAAGAATGCTGGCCCTTATAAGGTTGAGAAGGTCGTTTCCTCTTACGCCTACTAGTTAAAGCTCCCTGATATAGTTAAAATCCACCCCATATTCTATACATTAGTCATCTACCCTACTGCCCCTATATTAGACGCCCTGCCTAGGCAGATATAGGACCCTCCCCTATTAGTTAAAGTAGATGGTAAAAACGAGTACTTTATTAAAAGAATTAATAACATTAAGTATAATAAACGGAAACGCTAGTATATGTACCTTATAAAATGGAGAGGCTTTACTAAGCCCTTATGGGAACCTGTTAACTCTATAGGACTTATATAAGCTGCAAAAGACTTTTATAAACGCTACCTAGAACTACTACAGCCCTATCTCGTAGAAGCTCGAGTTTAAAGAGGGGGTACTATTATGGGATACCCCCGTAACACCTTATACACATCTACCTGTTTCTACTAACTTAGCAACTAAAGACTAACTATAAGACGGCAATCTATGGCAATCTAACGGCAATCTGCTATATTCTGCTATATTCCGCTAAGTTTTACTAAATCCTATTAAGTTCTGCTAGGACTACCACCTAAATCCTATTCTACTCTGTATATATATTAACTAAGCAACCAGGCTAACAATATATACCCTTTCTTCCCATTTTCCTACTTTCTCTCCTTATATAACGTCTTAACCTCCTTATACAGTTTATATACATAGCTTAATAATATCTACCTTGCTATATATTATCGTCGCTTATACTTACTCCATAACATTAAGTAGGTAAAGTTACTAGGGGCGTAAAGACTTAGGTGGTATTATATATAGTAAAGAGGTATCTAGCGTTATTATAAATATGCTTATTAAGCTGAGATTATAGGTATTTAATTATACCTTCTTTTTTAGTAACCGTAGCAATTAGTGCAATTTTATTCTTCTTTAACTATTAGACGTCGCGTTTAAATACGCGGAGGTTATCTTCGGTTTTTTAATATATATTATTAGCAAGCGCCTTATAAGCTTATAGGTCTTAGATAATATTGCGATCTTAGGTAATATATATCTTAACTTATATAAGCTTTAGGTAGTAGTTCTATAGATAGTAATAGTATTTATTAGGGTCTTATACTACTATTTTTATAAATATCTCAGCGTCTTATATTTCGATTTTAATAGGTAATAGCCCTTTTATTTACTTATCCGTAGTTATATAGTTAATAAAAAAATAAGATATTATTAGTGTCTATCTCCTTAGAGGTTAAGGCTAGGACTATTAAATTAAATTCTCTTAGGATTGATTGGCGTTATAGGTTAAGTATAGGTATTAAATTATTCTTTAGGTTTAATATAGTAGCTAGTAAGGAATATTGTCTTACTATTATAGGTTCCTTAAAAGTATAAAGTGAGGTAATTTATAAACACGCTGCTTTTGGCAGCGCTTACAGTATTATAGAGACGTAGAATTGGTTATAGGCTAAGCGTTAGTAGTAAAAAGGCGCAACATAATATTATAGAACGAGGGTAGTGGCTATAGAGCGTATGTATTCAGGGAGTCTATAAGCCGTTGCGCGATTAATTGTAAGGGTCGAGGGCGTAAGGAGGTAATATACCTACGCGTAGCTGACATAAGCTATACGCGAGGTGTACGTAAGAGCACGGGGCTCTCCTATGGAGGCCCCTGCGGTAGGGTTCCGTAACAATGCTTTACTAAAGTATTAGAATTAATATTTATATTCTGCCTTAGCTAGTCTTTAAAAAACTAGATCTAATTATTATTTAGTAAATATAGAATAGTATTTTTTAGGTGCTTATATTTTTAGCGTAGATTTAGTTATTCTTATTTATATATAAAAAACCATAATAAACTAATTCTTAAAGCTATAGAGATTAATTAATAAAACGGTAGAAACCCCTATATATATATTCTATTTAAGCTTATACCTAGTATATACTAAAGTTTCCTAGCTCTCTATACCTTTCTAGACCTAGCTTATATTTTTTTTATAGTGCTTCCTTATAGGGCTGCTGCGGTCTATTATTACTTAGTACTAGTTATAGGCCTATTTATTCTTAACGCATTAACGCCCTATTTAGGAGCTATATATACTATATTAGATCTTAGTAAATTCTATTTAGGAATAGCATTAAAGATATAACGCCCGCTAATTTAACCGTCCTAAGATTAAGTTTCTAAAGTTAATTAGTAAATTTCTCTAGTATAGGGTTTACTTCTTAAGTTATTTAATAGGTACTTACCAACTTACTTAGATAAGAGACTATAGGCGGTTAAAGGGCAGTATTTCTTTAGTTAATTATAGCTAGTTACTAATTATGGAATTATCTAACTAGCTAATTAAGGCTTTAATCCTTTGGATTTATTATTATTAACTAATCTGCGCCTTTATATAAATTAAGCCTATCCTTTATAGCTTTCCTTCTTAAATAGAAGTTAAAAGACTTTTTTTATCCAGGTTAACTCTTATTTTAATTATAGTATATCTCTAATATTTAAATAGGAGTCCCCTTACGAACTAGTACCCTTATTTACGGTTTTCTAAATTACTGGCCTTAGTAACCTTTTAGGAGATTAACGTAAACTGCCTATAGTATTTACGTATACTACTAGGTAGATTATTTCTATCCTACGGTATATAAGCTTTTAAGAATTTTACTATTTTAACTTATTATAAGTAGTTACTTCCTTAGTAATCCATTTTAAGCTTCCTTATAAGTTCTACCTAGTTACTAATTATAAACTTAGGTAGGCTTTAGATCTATATCCCTATTTAATAGTTATAATACTTTAAAAGCTCTTAATACTTTTTATTATTAATAACATAATATCGGATATATAGTCGCTTATACTATTTAATAAATTACAGTATATTTTATTCTATAAAATAAAGGATTTTAGAAGTTCCTAAAGCCAATATAGGCTAGGTTATAATATATACCTTATCTCGTTTTATTAGTAGTTTAGTAGGGGCCGGTGGGCCTATAGTTTCTTTAGAGATAGGTAGGTAAACCTTATAACCCTTATCCTCTATCTATTAAGGGTTATTAGTCCCTAATATTATAGGAGTTAGGGTTAGTATCGCATGCCCTAGTTTAGAAGAACTTCGCGGTTTAATAGGCTATTTACTTTTCCCTCCCTTTTTAGCGCCCTTACTATTATTATAAAATAGGCCTAATATTTCTAACAATCCCTCTGCTAGTACTGTCGCTATTATTATAAATTTAAAGGTGGCTTTAATAAATATAAGAATAATAGTATAGACCGTTGCAAATATAGTAAATAAAATATAAAAGACTTTTCTCTACCGTTTCTGGTATACTATAGTCCTTCCTTTTATCCTTTGTCTTACTATACTACGTATTCGCCCTCTTATCGCTACTTATTAACCACTATTTCCGTATAAGGAGCTTGGCAAGCGTTATTAGTTTATTCTTAATAGCGGTAGCTACGCACCAGTTACTAATATACTCGTACTTTTTTGTCTCCGTCGTTCTTCCGTAGTTCTAAATCGTTTCTATACATTTCCTATATATAAAGCACCAGACTTTTAATCTAAAGAGCTTACCGTCGTCCCTATATAAAATGCCATAAAATATATAGGAGGGTATAATATCTCTCTAATTGAAAGTCGGAGTGCTGTTAGTCTGTTAAACTGTCGGTCAGTTATAACCAGTTAGAATTAAGTAGTAAGAAAAGAAGGAAAGGAGTATATTTAAGGAGAATTATATATCTGTTAGTGTCGCCTAAGTTATTAAAGGCTCTGGGCTCTAAACCGATCTATATAACTATAAAAGTCCTAGGCTTTCCCAAAGCTGTACCTAATCTAGATATTAAATCCAGGAGGCCAAATTACACCACCACAATAGTATACCTTAAAATTATTATTATCTACTTAATAAGTAAGGAAAAACATGGCGAATATATTAAATGGGTTTTAAGGAGACTATAAAAAGAATAGATATTAGTAGCAATTAAGAAATATAAGTTCTTTACTAGAAAGACTAAATTTATTAAATTTATTATTAAACTAAGTTATATTAGTATAGACCTAAAGAAAATTAAAGCTATAGTAAGTTAGTAAGAACTAGAGAATGTTATATAGTTAAGATTATTTCTAGAGTTTTGCAACTACTATAGGAGATTTATTACCGGCTTACGGCCTCTACATAGGGCGCCTCCTTCCAAAAGGCGAGGACGATATACTCCGCTGTAGTCCGGCCGGCAATCTTATACGGATATAGTACCTGGTACTCATCGCCAGAGTGGACAAAGCCCAAGGAGATGAGTAAAGCTAAGCTGCGCCAGCTGGACGTAGTACAGAACCTATGCCTTCGCACTGTTGTGGGGGCGTATAAATTAACGCCAATAGCAGTACTAGAGCACGAGATGGGGTTCCTACCGCTTTAAATGCACCTAGAGGAGCTGGCTATAGCCTACGCGGAGAGGACGCGGGAGGGGCCGGTAAGAGAGCACATTAAAAGGGAGTGTAACACTATACGGGCCATAATAGCCTATTAGCTCCGGCCCAGAATGAAGCTACTAATGCGGCCCACTAGACGGGATAAGCTTAAGAGGATGGCGGCTGCTATTTTAGGGATAGATAAGCGGCTAGAGGACCTATCTGAAGCGTAGTATAGGAAGAGCAGAAGGGCTAAGGTATAAGAGGCGTTTAAAGAGCGGTGGAAAAGGGAGTGGGAAAAGTACTAGAGTATACTTACCCACCGTACGACGGCCTAGGCCGAGCTATGGAATAAGAAGGTCTTTAAACGCCACGCAAAGCTTACTAAGGTAGAGAGTATAATTAATACACTACTTAGAACTAAGTATATAGGGCTTAACAGATACCTCTACCACCGAAAAGTACTAGGGTACCCAACACCGGCCTACCTATGCGGCTATAACCAATAATTAATAATACACGTAGTGGTTTTCTGCCCTAGATACGCCGCTGGCCGAGCAGAAATGTATTACTGTGCCAGAATATCCTTATATAAAGAACTCCTAACTAAGCCTAAGGCTGCTAAGGTGGTTGCGGACTGGTTTATATAGATAAACCTTCTGCTGTACCTCTTACTAGCTAGAGAGCTGGCTAGGGCGAAGGGAGGAGGCTAAGAAGCGCGTTAAGAGGAGGAAGAGGACTGTGGAGGAGCCCGATCCTAATACCTACCCGTCCCTACCGCCTTAACTCTACTAACCTCTACCGTTTTCTACCTCTACCTCCACCGTATCCCACCTCCACCGTATTCCACCTTTACCGTTTCCTACCTTTACCGTATTTTACTTCTACCATTTCCCACCTCCTTTACCGTATTCCACCTCTACCGTTTTCCACTTTTACCGTATTCCACCTCCACCGTTTTCCACCTCTACCGTTTTCCACCTCCACTGTATTCCACCTCCACCGTATTCTACTATATTTCACTATATTCCACCTACCCCGTTAGTAGAATTTGGCAGAATTTGGCAGAACTTGGCGGAACATAACAGGACCACCTTAACCTCTACTGTATTCCACCTACCTATTAGTAGAAATTGGCAGAATATGGCAGAACTTGGTAGAATACGGCAGAATATGGCAAAATATCTACTTCCCTACTATAAATTTCAACACTACCAGCCTTGCGGGCCGCTGGCCTATGCCCTACCTAGATAATAGGAGTAACTAGGAATATACCACGGGACTAACCCTAGGATACTGAACCTAGGCCTAGCTATACACCTACCGGACGGACCTAGGAGTACGCATTAAGATGGCTTTTCTGTAGCGCCTTAAGGAGACGTCTACTCGTGCTTAGTAGTTACTAATTAGAAGAGAGGCTACACAGGCTACGTAACAGAAGAAGGAGAGGTTTTACCCGGCTCTGTACGGTTCCCCTCTTATGTATATAATACACCTACATAGACCTGCTGTATGGACCCTAATGGGAACCGCAACAGCGTAATTGAATATTATTATTATTATTATTATAGGAGATTTATTATATAATAGTTAAAGAATATTAAGCCGTTTATAAGGCTAATAAAGAAAGAGGAACTATAGATATAGGGTAATAAATAAAAGAAGCTATTCTAGGAATTTGAAGAGCTGTTTACTTAGAAACTAATCCTTAAGATCTACTAACTAAAGCTAGAAACGATTATAGAAATAGATATATTAGATTTTATATAAGGAGTATATTTACTATAAAAGTATTAGGACGTATAGGACCTAGTAATATACTATAGTTAAAAGATAATACTACTAGAGTTAAACTACGACATCTATAATAAGGAGTTATTGGGTATAGTTATTGTTACCGACTTAGTTAATTAAGGTACGAGCACAGTAAGAGTAGGTCGGATGCTGCCTTAAAGAATACGTCCTTAAACTTCTAGTATTAGTAGGGCAGTTTCTGTTCTACTAGCTTTTTATTTATAAGCTTACTTTCCTATCCACTAAGCTCGCTTTCCTTTCCCTTAATTATTTAATTAATTTTATATAAGCTGGTAGTAAAGGCAATAGTATTAAGTTGGACCAAATTCTGGTAGAATCCTACAGCGCTAATATAGCAGATATTAACTAGTAGGAGGTCCGTGGGTTTCTTTACAGACTTTTATTAGGCCGTATTTTATGGTATAAGATTTATAACCTTTCTTAGCTTATATTCTATTTTCTATAAGTTATCCTTCTAGTCTATTAGTTTAGTATAGCGTCCAGTATTCCTAGTTTTCCTTTATAGCTATTGTTACGGAACGCGGGTAATGGCTATAAAGCATATATATTCGGGGAGTCTACAAGACGTTGCGCGATCGATTGTAAGGGTTAAAGGCGTAAGGAGGTGATATACCCTCGCGTAGCTGATATAAGCTGTACGTAAGGTATACGTAAGAGCACGGGGTTCTCCTATAGAGGCCCCTGCGGTCGGGTTCCGTAATACTACCCCCCCTCCTATTGAGGCGGAGCTCCGGCGACGCTGTGGTTGCTATATATATATAGGGGGAAATGCTTAGGGTATCTAGAAGAAGGAATATCGTTATAGGTATGACGGGCTCGTATAGGTGCTTCTAACTTAAAGCTTATAGGTTGCTACTATGCGAAGGTACTGGGCTATAAAGGGGAAGGAGGCTGTTAGGGACTTGGTAAGGTGCGAGGGTATTGCCGAAGCGCTAGTAGTAAGCGAGCTAATAGCGATTTTCCATCCCGGGGATGGAAAATCCTAATTGGTTAGCTTTTTCTTAGCGTCTAGAATCTAACCAATTAGACAACTTTAACCGGCGGTCAAAGTTCCTTAATATTTTATTAAAGTAGTTACGTATTACGGAGTGAGCATAAGTGGTAATAATATATAACGAAGTAGATATTATTAAGCTATGTATATAAACTGTGTAATAAGGTTAAGACGTTACGTAAGGAGAGAAGGTAGGGAAACAGGAAGAAAGGGTATATATTATTAGCTTAGTTGCTTAGTTAATACATACACAGAGTAGA
>Ga0307515_10004332_pt1 | contig 29431 bp, 38 predicted proteins | sample 17_EM_MG_FD_194513 | JGI IMG/M metagenome (GOLD analysis project Ga0307515, IMG submission 194513) | Populus trichocarpa ectomycorrhiza microbial communities from riparian zone in the Pacific Northwest, United States - 17_EM | ecosystem: Host-associated > Plants > Roots > Unclassified | place... | reverse complement strand
TCGAAGCGAATTATCTCAGCTAGTGACCCATTACAACGACAAGCACGTCATCCTCACATCTACTCTCCAATCGACGGTATGAAATATAAATAGGGTCTGCGATGGTTCCAAACTGGTCATCAGACAAGCGAAACACTCTGACCTTCGGTGGTCGTGCATTCAACATGCAAGCAAGAGCCATCGACGTCTTTATACTCGGCTCACCTTGCGGTTTTTTTTATGGAGGACCATAGGACGCAGCTTGTCATCACAGAACTCGACGACATGCCGAGTAAGGGACCACACCGAGCTCAAATTTGACCCCAAATATGCAGGCATCTATTGTGTGCTGGGGACTGATAGGAGCCAACGCTTCAGAAGACTCTTGTGGACGAGGCCTTCAGTACTGTCATTTCCGACCATGTCCCCACCGAGAACGAATACGTAGTACCCGGTTTCTTATTCGACTATCTGATCACCGTACTCCCGGTGAGCCAATCGCTTTCCAACATTAATACCTTAGTTCAGAGGGACCTCCACACGAAAATCCTGACCCCATACCCAATCAAGCGGTGCTATTCACTTAAAGGGAGGGATACAATCCCATGTAGCCGCTCCCAGCACTCAGCTTAGGGTAGAGAACGTTATGTGGGCATTTTGGTAGGAATGCCGGGTCGGCTGGCGGGTTACCCTGGGCAAAACGTCGTGCCAAGCAAATCACCTATGCTCACCTTCTGTATCCCGAGAGTTCTATGCGGCCATTCTCGGGTGAGAGTCTGCGAAACCTGCAATTCTTCTTCCAACCGGGCAAGAAGTTCGAAGGTGTCAAATTCACGCGCTTAGAGAAAGCCCAGTTGTAAACTGCATGAGCAAATGGGTGAGAAATGGATTGCGAGGGTGATTGTCAAATACATTGCATCACGAGCAAAAAGATATCACGAGCATTGGGATGCATATGGGAATGGTTGCGTTGAGGTGAGTTGAGTTGATGAGGTGGGTAGGCTGTAGACACGTGTAAAGGATCATCGAGAGATCGGGACAGAGAGGAAGGCAGTAACACATGCAAAGCCACCAGTAACAGCAACAGTTCGAGTTGGGTGATTCCTGATCTAGCCACGGTTTGAGAGCAAGGTCAATCATGCGAGGGTCTTGGAGATTCGGATATAAACCAGGTCATTAGACACCGGGAACAGTTGCCTCCTTCATCGTTGCCAGACATCCATCCCGTTCATCCCCCTACCGTCCCCGTTCAAGGTACTCTGCCCCGGGGTTACGATAGGTGATGCTCCAGTAGGTACTCCATATATACCCCTCTGCTGCTGCTGCTGCTGCTGCTGCTGCTGTACTGGACCTGTAGCAAGCCCCGCTGGAACTGCGCCCGCCCCATAAAACTGATTCCCAGAAGGCGATGGAGCAGGCGGTGCACCGATGGGTGGTCGTGGTGGCTGTCGATTCTGGCTCTGTGGAATCGGTGCTTGTGATGGCTGAAGTGCGACATACATCGATGCCATATCCGCGCTTGGGGCCCGCTGTTCAAACGATTCGTACCCCGCAGAAGTTGGTTGTTGCGTTTGCGGCTGATAGGTCGAAGGAGGAGGGTACCGACTCGTCGGTGTGGTATTGTACGCATCGGTTCCAGCATTTGCAGCTGACCTTACGCTCGACATGACGTCCCGAAGTCCCAGCCTCGTCCCACTCTCCAAACTCGTGCCCGACTGCCCAGACTGAGGATGATATAGTCCTGAAGATGCCGGTATGTACCCCCTTGAGGCCGTATTCCAAGTAGGTAGCAGCTCCGCTTGCTGCTGCAGGTACTCAAGGGGCTGGTACGGATTATGCGCATGCTTCCCCGACTGCCGCCTCTCCCACTCCTTCATCGCGTCGTCTCGATTGATCACGGGTGTCAAATGCCGACCAATTCCCGATGAGTCGGTCCCCATATTCGCAATCCTCGCAATTGCGGGGGGGACAATGTCCGTTCCTGCTCGTGGTCGACTGTGCTGCTGTGTGGGAGGTGGTTGCTGTTGGCCGGTGTACACATACGGATTTGATGACGGCATGGGATACTGTCCGGCACCATGACCGCTCTGCGCAGAACCCAGCGGCGCAGGACCCATCGCCGCGTGTTGTGGCAACCGCGTCTGCTGGTGTGCTGAAGGTGGGACACCCGGAGTGTTATATGTCCCTGGCGATGAATACTGATCCATAGGCTGCGCAACGACTGCTTGTGATTGAGCGGGGGGCGGCACAGCCTGTCCAGGTGGTAAATATGGATTGCGGTAGGGTGCTCCACTCGGGTTCGGTTGCTGATTCACTGCTTGCGCCTGGGTGTACGCCTGATGCTGGTTGAGTTGTTGGTTGTACGATGCGGCATCGCGGTATGCACGAGTTCCTTTAGGTTGGGACGGTAGCAGGCCACCATAGGGCCGCTCGGGGTCAGGGGTACCATTGGACCCGCCTCTTGGCGTGGCACCTTGAGGCTATTCGATCATTAATTTTGGTAAATTGGCACACTGACAAGGGGTTGGTACGCACCATGTAGGGGCCAGTAAACTTGTCTCCAGTGATAAACGGATGCGATCGCGCCTGTTGCGGTGACCACCGTTCCATAGGATTAAGGTTAAGCAACCCTTGAACAAAATCGATAAAGGCCAATCGGTTGTTATGTTCTGCATCAGCATCTCGTCAGTGGCCTTGCCTGCTTCAAACCACTAAACCCACTCACCCTTCTCAATCTCATGAGGTTTCGCGCGTTGCGCGGGTATCGGCGCATTTTTTATAATCTCTGGCAAAGTCGTTGCACTGAAATACTTCTTTCCGGGCTGCTCGTTGGTATTGTGCTCTCGTGAGTACTTTTCCATTGACTTGAGCTGATACCGCTTGGTACCAAATGCGTCGATGTACGAGTCGAAAAACTGGTTCGTCTGCTTGCCCATGTCAAGCATAAACTGAGGAGGGAGGCTGCAAACGAAACGCCAGTCATTATCTCTGGCCAGTTCGGGAAGGTGAGATGAAAGGTCTGATACGCACCCGAGCATCTCTACAATACGCGTGATCTGGTTGTATTCGCTCGTCCCGGGGAAGAGTGGCAGGCCCAAGAACAGCTCTACGGCGATACACCCAAGGGACCACATGTCTATCGCAGTGGTATACGGCATGCCGAGCAGCACCTCAGGCGAACGGTAGAATCGCGACTGGATATATGTGTACACTGTCTGTTTCTCATGGCACGCCGAACCAAAGTCGATGACTTTGATTTGGGGAGATTGTAGCCTATTCGAATGTCTGTGAGCGACAAACCACAAGAACCATGATGGCCCTCACGATTTCAGGAGGATATTTTCCGGTTTCAGATCGCAGTGGATTAGTCTCGCGTCTCTCAAAACCGTCAATGCGTCCAATAGCTGTGCCGTGAAGACTTTGACGAGCTGGGTGCTGAGACCGCTGAAGGAATTTTGTTTGATCAGTTCGTAGAGGTTGGAGGAGAGGAGCTCGAAGACAAGGCAGAGGTGGTTGCGATGAATGAAGGAATCCCGAAGCCGTAAAATGTGGTGCTCGTCGTCTGGGTCATGCTCTTTGTTGAGCTACAAAAAATTCGTTGTGATCATTGAGAATGGGTGAAGGGACCATGACGTACCATCTCCAACAGGGTGACCTCCATCATGCTCTGGTTGAAATAAGCTGGCTTGTTCTTGACAACCTTCACAGCAACGATTTCGTGCGTTTTGATGTTTTGACACTTGACGACTTGGCCAAAGGTGCCCTGGCCTAGCACGTCCAAAATTAGGTACCTGGCGTAGCAACGGTTCAGCTCCGGATCGGGTAGTGAGAGAAAGGGTGGCGTACTTGTGGCCGTCTTCCGTCCCAAGAAGATCGTTGACGTATAGAATATAGTCGTAGTCCTCGTTATCGTATCCCTCATTGTGCGCCGGTTTACTGGGCTTTGTTAGGACACGGCGAGGATTGGTCGAGGCTTCATAGGTGAACTGTGGGTTACAAGCGTTGAACGTCTGTGAGATGGTCGTCGTGAGCGCTCGGAGAGGCTGCGCAGAATTCGGTAGGGTTAGCATGTGCTCAGAGAAGCAGCCCTAGATTGTGCACACTGACTTTTGGGTTTGACAGGCCGGCTCCAAGAAGTGGAGGCGCATACACTGGTCGTAAATCGTTTGCGTCCCTAACCCGCTTGAAGCCGCACGTCTTGCGTTTTGGCGCTGGTGAGGGGGGTTCGACGGCCATAACCTGATCAGAGGGGAGGTAGTATTGCTGCTGCTGATGGACGGGAGGACCATAGCCGTGGGGCGTGCTTGGGCCAGGGGGTTGCTGTGACTGCTGGGTGGCAGTCCGAGGAAGCTGTTGGTGGGCAGGGTACAACGAGTCCGGTGCCGATGCTAAAGCGGCCGGAGGGGCAGCAGGTGGCGTATAGATATTACCAGATATACTAGGCGAGTATGCAGCCGTAGAAGCAGGGGGGGAACCATAGGAAGTGGCATTGGCGGGTGGCTTTGAGAAGCTCGGCGGATGGCTCGGCGGGGCGTAGGGATCGGAGTTTGTACGGTATGCCTGCGAGTCTGAAGGGAGACCGGGAGAGGGTAGAGGGGGGGACACTGGGCCAAGGGGCTGCCGTCTGGGCGAGTGGTGGGCTGAGCGTGTGTCGATCTGGGTGTGTGAGCGGCGAGGCTGGCCCTGGTAGTACGCGGGTCCTGAGTCTGGCTGCTGTGGTGGCTGATTCGGAAGGGAATCGTGGGTGTGGAAGGCTGGATAGAACGAGAGCGACTGAGTCTGCGTCGTCTGATCGAGCGCGTATCCACCGTCGGCGCCATCCTGAGGTCTCCTTGTCGGTGAGGAGATGGATATTGATCGGGAAAGTTGGTTGTGGCCGCCGTTTGTCGTCTCGAGCGGGTACATGCGACCACCGCCAGACCGCGACGCCTGCGGCGGCGGAGCGAGCTGACTGGGTGGGGGTGGTTGCTGTGAGTAGTGGACATACTGCGAGGTATCCGCACCAGGCTGCTGATGCGTTGCGGTCGCTGGATAGTAGTTGAGACCGCCAGTTGTCCTCTGGCCGTGGTAGATGGGGAGCGTGTCCTCGTCTCCGTCCATATTTCACGCTATTTCTACCTCGTCGTTGTCGTTGTCGTCGTCGTCGATGTTTGTCGTCGTCGATCCGGAAGGGGCGGATGGACGGACGGTGAAATCGACTGGTCGGGTCAGAGGCCAACGTCTTGGGTCTTGGGTTGGCGCTTCTTCTTCGATTCTTTTTCCGCCCCGAGTCGCAACTCTCGCGGGCCAAAAAGGAATTATAAAAAATGCATTTATATAACCTGACCCTTGAACACGCCTCTGCCATCCCCCACGCAGTCGTTGGCAATTTCTCTGGCGTCCGTCAGCAGGAAATCATCGTTTCCCGTGGCTCCCGCCTCGAGCTCCTCAAGGCAGACACCAATGCTGGCAAGCTCAACACCGTTCTCGTACATGACGTGTTCGGTTCCATACGCTCCCTTGCTGCCTTCAGGCTCACCGGCGGGACAAAAGGTTCACCCGTCCTTGCCTCTCTCTCTCTCGAGAATCAGCACTCACCACGCGTCTTGTTACAGATTATCTCATCGTAGGTTCAGACTCAGGTCGTCTTGCAATCCTCGAGTACGACCCAAAGACAAACGCCTTCGTCAAGCTCTACCAAGAAACTTATGGCAAGTCGGGGGCGCGCCGCATCGTCCCAGGCCAGTACCTCGCCACTGACCCCAAAGGGCGCAGTGTGATGGTCTCCGCGATGGAAAAGGCAAAGCTCGTTTACGTCCTCAACCGCGACCCCGCCGCCAACCTTACAATTTCCTCCCCGCTCGAGGCACACAAAAACCAGGCGATCATCCACCATATCGTGGGCGTTGATGTAGGGTTTGAAAATCCGCTCTACGCGGCACTCGAAGTTGATTACGCTGAGGCAGACAACGATCCTACTGGCGAGACCTTCGAAAACGCCGAAAAGGCCCGTCTCTTCTCCGTTCTCTAACTACGTTGAGGCTCACAAGAGTCCCCAGATGCTTACATTTTACGAACTCGACCTCGGGCTCAACCACGTCGTCCGCAAGTGGAGCGAACCCACCGACCCGCGCGCAAACCTCCTCGTCCAAATCCCCGGCGGGCAAACTGCAGCAGCCGATGGCTCGGTGCGCAATGATGGCCCATCTGGCGTCCTCGTCTGCTGCGAGGACCACATTATTTACCGGCACATGGACCAGCCCCAGCACCGCGTCCCCATCCCTCGACGCGAACACCCACTGGGGGACAATACTCGTGGGCTTCTCATTGTCGCAGCAGTAATGCACAAGATGAAGGGCGCATTCTTTTTCCTGCTCCAGTCCGAGGAGGGCGACTTGTACAAAGTGACCATTGAGCACGACAAGGATGAGATCCTCGCACTCAAGATCAAGTATTTTGATACTGTGCCGACTGCCACGGGCCTGTGCATTCTCAAATCCGGGCATTTATTCATCGCGGCCGAGTTTGGCAACCACCAGCTGTACCAGTTCCAAAAGCTCGGCGACGACGACGGCGAGGCCGAATTTGTGTCCGCGCAGTATCCTGGGTTTGGGATGAAGTCTCCCTCTCAGCCGTTGCCCCGCGCATACTTCCGTCCGAGACCACTGGAAAACTTGATCCTCCTCGATACACTTGAGTCCCTCGACCCTATCACCGACGCGCTCGTTGTTAACCAGCCCGACTCACCTGTATTTTATACACTCTGCGGGCGTGGGCCTAGGAGCACCTTCCGCGCGCTGCGCCATGGACTTGTTGTTGAGGAGAACGGCAATTCGCCTTTGCCTAGCATACCCAACGCCGTGTACACCCTGAAGACCCACGAGGATGGCACGTGGCTACCTTTTTCATCACCCACTATATCTCTGACAGTCCTTTCTAGACGTCTACGACTCCTGGATTGTCCTGTCCTTTCTCAACGGCACGCTCGTCCTTACTCTCGGAGAAGTAATGGAGGAAGTCCCTAACTCTGGATTCACCACTGCCGAAACAACGCTGGCGGCCCAACAATTGGGTATGGACGCGCTCCTCCAAGTCTCCCCTCGTGGCATTCGTCACATCCTTGCTGATAGACGCGTCAACGAGTGGCGCGCGCCACAAGGAATGACAATAGTCGCTGCTACGACCAACAAACGCCAAGTCGTCGTCGCGCTCAGTTCAGCTGAGCTGGTCTATTTTGAGCTTGATATGGAGGGGCAGTTGAATGAGTACCAGGATCGGAAAGCTATGGGGAGTACAGTCCTCGCGCTTAGTATCGGCGAGGTTCCAGAAGGGCTGCAGAGGACGAAGTATTTGGTAGGCGCTATTTTTCATTCACTAAATGTCCATCGGGCTGACAAAATGTAGGCAGTAGGATGTGAAGACCAAACCGTCCGAATCATTTCACTGGATCCAGACTCAACGTTGGAAATGATTAGTTTGCAGGTGAGCTTATGATCGTTTCACGCGCACTTAGCTGATGGCGTTCCTCTCCCAGGCTCTAACCGCCCCGTCCTCCTCTATTTGCATCGCCGATATGGTCGACTCGAGTATTGACAAGAACCGACCCTCGACATTTGTGAACATCGGCCTCCAAAACGGCGTCCTACTCCGTACCATCTTGGACCCAACATCCGGCAAGTTGACAGACACCCGAACAAGGTGCGCTTCTCCTTTCCCTTCTTCTCCATTCAAATCTAAATATAATAAACCTCACTAGATTCTTGGGGAATCGCCCTGTCCGCCTGATCCGAACTGTTGTGCACGGCTCACCTGGTATCTTGGCCCTGTCGAGTCGATCGTGGCTCAATTACACCTACCAGGGCCTCGTGCACTTTACACCGTTGGCGTACGATCGCTTGAATGGTGCGGCCAGTTGTAATTCAGAAATTTGCCCGGATGGGTTCTTGGGCATTAGCGGGAACACGCTACGGTACGTCGCTCATTCTTAGTTTGTTTCTAGAACGTTATGATGAGAACTTGGGACCGGATCGCTCGTTCGTGACAAGCATGCCGAAAGCTTCTTTTTTTCAATTTGTACCAATTGTTCCTACTGAACGCATGCGCCCTCTTACCATTATTTGTGTGGAGTAGCTGACAGCTGTCCTGTAGGATATTCCAACTGCCCAAGCTGGGAGGCAAATTGACCCAGACAAGCTTGCCTCTCTCATACACACCACGCAAGATTGTTTTGCACCCATCTTTCCAATACTTCTACGTAATTGAGTCCGACCATAGATCGTATTCTGAGCAAGCCGTCGAAATTCAGCTACAGGAAATGGTATGCCTTGTTCCTCACTTCTATCTCAGTTGCCTGAGCGGATGAATCTTCAGGAATCTCGGAACGAAAAGGTGGACAGGGAGATGCTCGAGCTTTCTCCTGAACAGTTTGGGCGACCCAAAGCGCCTGAAGGCACCTGGGCTTCGTGTATTCGTATAATAGACCCACACAAGGTTAGTTAGGGCACTTGAATTTGGAGCGTGTTAAGATCGAAGAATTGACACCTAATGCAGAACGAGACGGTCAAGGTTATCCACCTAGATAACAACGAAGCGGCTTTTTCCATCGCATTTGTACCGTGGTCGGCACGGAATGGAGAACTCACCCTCGTAGTAGGTACTGCAGCCGATACGCACCTTGCACCGCGAACTTGCGCCAGTGGCTTCTTGCGGACATACCTTTTGAAAGAAGATGGGACAGACCTCGAGTTGCTGCACAAGGTCAGTATCACGTCAAGTTCTCGTATTGGCATCACTGATACCTCTTGCAGACGGAAGCAGACGACATACCGCTCTCATTGTTGGCGTTCCAGGGCAGGTTGCTCGTTGGTGTAGGCAAGGCACTACGGTTGTACGAAATTGGCAAGAAGAAGCTGCTGCGCAAGTCTGAGAATCGAGTGAGTTCCCTATCGTGAACCTCTGACCGCAAACTCACTGTCATTCTGTTTCAGCAATTTGCCTCAGCCATTCTTACACTGCACACTCAGGGTTCTCGAATCCTTGTAGGCGATATGCACCAATCGATATACTATGTCGCCTACAAAGCCCCTGAGAATCGCCTGCTCATTTTCGCCGACGACACTTCTTCCCGCTGGATAACCGCATCGACCATGGTGGATTACAACACCGTTGCGGTGGGGGACAAGTTTGGCAATGTCTTTATCAACCGAGTAGATCAAAGTGTCACGAAGCAAGTAGACGATGACCCAACCGGTGCCGGTACCCTGCACGAGAAGAGTATTCTGATGGGTGCACCTCACAAAACCAAGATGCTCACGCATTACCACATTGGCGATGTCATCACGAAGATTCAAAAGGTCTCATTGGTAGCAGGAGGACGCGATATCCTTGTGTACTTCTGCTTACATGGGACCATCGGCATGCTCGTACCCTTCGTTTCAAAGGAAGATGTCGACTTTATCTCGACTTTGGAGCAGCATATGAGGACGGAAAACCTTAGTCTGGTAGGAAGAGATCATTTAGCGTGGCGGGGCTACTATACACCCGTCAAAGCCACCGTCGATGGTGATCTCTGTGAATACTTTGCTAAGCTGCCAGCACCAAAGCAACATGCAATCGCTGGTGAGCTAGATCGTACAATTGGAGAGGTTTTGAAGAAGTTAGAGAGCTTGCGAGTGACTGCCGGTTTCTAGCAACTGTATTTTATAGCTAACTCTTGTCTGGCTGCAAGTGGTGATTCGAGAGACCAGTGGAATGTGGTGGTATAGCACAATGAGCGAGCAGTAGTACCCTCCAAGGATACACAGAGAATAGGTAAACCTATTCAATATTAAAGACGAAAGGGTCTGGGTACTATATATTAAGCCGCCCGGGTATCCCCTAAGAAGATGGTCGCGGCGTTTTCGATCAGCCACTCTATGGCCAACGCTTTCCCCGCCATATCGGCAAACTCTTTTGCGCTGTCCGCAGAACGCATAAGAGTAGCTGTTAAACAGCCTATCAGCAGGGAAAACACCGGCAGGAGAAGGGGTACTGACGTCCGAACACCACTCCTAGGTTGCGGGCAGTCATAAGATTAACATCGGATTGCAACATTACACCATGTAAGTGTAACATAAGGTGTCGAAGGGTTTCGAAATGCTCAGGCGGAAGCTCATTGACCAGGTTAGCGAGAGCACGGCCTTTCGCAATGGGATCTCGGTAGCCTAAAGCATAATTAGTTCAAATGGACACTACGACTCGAGGAGGCACTCACTGGCTGCTATAACGAGTTGGTCATGCAAGTCAAAGGTCAGGAGAGGATTCGGTAGGCTTCGGAAGTATGTTTTGAGCACAGAGGTTACGCTGCAGATATCGGGGAACTGGTCCGAATCACGCAAGTCGAATGAGTCGTAGGACCCCCGCTCAAAAAGTTGGGTGATCATCTTGGATTGAGAGGCACCTCCCGTCTTGCGGTAGATACCCTCATAATCCATGGCTGTATAACGGAGTCAGTATAAAAGAGTTCTACTAAGCAGATTGTCTTTACCAAGTGCCTCGACAGCCAATATACACTTCTCCACGATGACGGGTATAAGGCGGTTCCCACCCTTGGCATCGGCACGCACTTGCTCGATGAGGTCGCGTCCAAACATCGATAAAGCTGCGTTGCCGTAAGCACCCTCGTACAAAAACGTACAAAAACGTGGTATAGAGGTACTTACGAAGAGGCTGGTTGATATCCACAACGGTCTCTCTCTCATCTCTATTGGTGCCCTCACGACACGGGAGTTGGGTCAAGTTCAAGCACCTAGTGTGCACAGCGATGCCACAAACTATGGCCACGAGATATCAACCTGCATGTTCACAAGAAGGATATTAAATCACGTACTCGTGCAGCGCAACTGTGACCCCCACATCTTATCGGTGCAATGGTCACACCGGGCCGCCCGAAACATACCCTGTTGTTGGAAATTATGTGCTGACGCAGTCGATGTTCTTGGTTTCTCCACAATAATTGGGGGTGAAGCTGTTCTTGGTAGAAGCCTAGGCATAGGCGGTGCCGGGAGTTCTTTCAGCGTAGCATCCTTCGATGAGCCAGAGGAAGCATCTTTTCCGCTCCCACCCTTGAACCACCCAAACTTGCGCAGAGCGGCAGCAGGATTCAACTCTGTATCCGACCTAGTGCCTTTACCATACCTGGTTTCCTCCTGCGTTTCCAACAAAGTGTTTGATGTTCCAGAGCTGGCAACGGAATGCAATGTGGAAGTGCTTGGAGGGTTAGACAACCCCGATGCTCCGGAACCCTTGAGTTTCCTCTCTGGTGGACGGGGTTTCACCATTGATTGCAGCGTATCGTGTTGGTGCTGCATCTTGACGTTGAGCTCCTGCAAACTTTCGTTCTGAGCCGTTAATCGAGTGGCTTCCTCAAGCGACTTCTCCTTTGCAGATTTGAGTTCGTTGAGCTCCCGGAGCAGTACCTCTCGCTGTTCAAAGAGTGGTTCAATTTCACTGCGATATTTGGTCCGGATATTGTCAAAGCGGTTGGTCAATGAACGCGCAAGTGGAGGGGTCTCTGGGCTGGCCGCAGCTCTGCACGACAACGGTCAGTGGCCGGATATATAAGAACGGATAGTCACGGACTTTTTTGTCGCATTCAACTCCTCCACCTCCGCCAGCGTCATTTCTCGTTCCGCCCTAAGCTTGGAGAGTTCTCTCGAGAGAGTCTGCAAATTCTCAAGCATATCCTTCTCCATCTTGGCCAGATTCTCCTGCTTCTGGTGATCAGCCACCATGGCGTCGATGGTAGCACTCTGCGTAGAAACCTTGAGACGAAGACGACCAACCTCCGCTTCTGCATCCCGACGATGGGCGAGCTCTTGATCATACTCATTCTGTGCGACTGCTAGGCCGTCGTAAACCCGTTGGCTTGCACGCTAAAGGGGTGAGGTAAGCAAGGACAATTCAAGGGAGAACACAACGCATCACCTTCATATGGTCCAGATGCGTCTTGAGCTCACTAGCCCTCGCCTGGCCGCTCTGTAGTGCCGTCAAGATGGCCTCTACAAACTCGCGGTCGAGCTCGACGGTCGACGCAGCCCTCCCCTTCGCCTCAATCAAGGTTTCCCTCAGCTTACGGCTGACTAGCTCGGAGGTATCACTCCGAATGAGTACAGGCCGGTTGTTACCCGATGAAGCCGAGGCGTTTGAATCCACCCGCTCTCGTATCTTCCCGTTGTGTGGCTCGTTTAAAACCGGTACGGGAGAACCGTACGGATCAAAGGACGAAGGAGCGTGGCCATTCTGGCTCGAGGGCGCCGAACCAAACTTGGTTATCGAGCTCGTTGCGATGGGTGATTCAACAGAAATGGGAGAGACGGCACTCGATTCTTCGGAAGGAATCGCAACAAGAGGCACCTGTTTCCTTAATTTCTTCCCAGATTTAGAATCCGTGACGGATGAGATCATGTCTAAGAAGCTGGTGCTGCCAGAGAAGGTGATAGGAGGGAGGGCGGGCGCTACTGGTGGAGTCTGCGGTGTGTCCACTCCCAAGGGAGGAGAAACGGAATCACTCCGTTCCTTTAGAGGCAGCGGAAGGGTGTGCCCGCCAGTACCCTCTTCGTTGGCTCGCTCGTTGGCGTGAACGCCGCCTGGAACCGGCGTAGTAGAGCGGCTAGTATATGGAGATTGACCAGGGCTCATAGAGTTGGCCCTCAGTCTCACCGCAGGCCTATCTCCATTCGGTGAGAGCTGATGTCGTGATTCTTCCGTCCCCTTGGTCCTCAGAGAGCCAAGCAGTGACCCGTGAGAGTCGTGATGAGGGGCGCTAGAATACCCCTGTGGAACGGGTGGACCTGAATTCTGGCGCCTTTCTTTCGAGAGAGGCGTGTCCAGTTGCAGAGCCGGTTGCATCGAGCGCCTGCGTTCGACCTTGTTCGTAGGAACTCCGATGTTGGACCCGGGGCCCAAAGTCCTGTTGGAGTACTGCGAGTTGGGTCGGTCATCGAAGGACCTCCTCCGTTCTATCTCTCCATTTCCAGGTCCGTTAGGCAACCTTAGTGTATCACCGCGTTCTTTCGTCGTTTGCTGGACGGAAGGCGCGGCCTCTGTTACGGGAGGTGCAGGAGCAGGCCCTGATAGTGGTTCAGCGGGTTCTCGGATGGATGGTAAAAGCGAGTGGGAAGAGTGATCGGGAGGAAGCGACGAAGAGCTAGATAATGGGCCATTTAGATGAATCTCGGTTGTGGATATTCGTTTAGCGGGGTGCTGTTGGACCGAGTTCGCGTTTTGTATTCGTGGGGTGCCTATCGAGGGATCAAACGATGGAGAGACAGCGGATTGTGGCGGGGATGTCTGTGGTTCAACTGCCGAGCGGCTTGGGGTCTGCAATAGTGGGCGTTAGGATGCGTTTAGCAGAGGCGGTCGAATATACCCACCACCGAGTCCATCATCGAGACCTCTTTCTTTTGTTCTTCCTCTCTCTTCTGCTTAGCCTGTTTCTTCTTCTTTGCTTCTGCGTGCCGCCTGCTTCTAGCCACTCGCTCATTGTGGCAAGCCATGCAGTATATACCCTGGCTAGTCTTTGCGAAGACAAGCTCCTCTATCTTTCTGGAACAGGAACGGCAGGTAAAGCATGCGGCATGGTACGATTCGTCGCCTGTGAAAAGTATATCTGGATCTGCATGGAAACGGGCTGGCACAGGAATACCCACCAGTCATAATAGCCTCATCTAAGATAGGCAGCTTGCATACGCTGCAATTGTAAGAACACGAGCCGCATACTGGGCTGCCGTCAGACAGCAATAGCAAATTAGTGTCAGCCTGCAGAAAACGGTCGCTGTGGGTAAGTGCTAGGCGAAAGATGATCAAGGCATGAGCGACGTACGTTGACACGATTTCCGCATTTCGCACACTTGAAGCTGTCCGACACGAGTGAGCCAAGCGCGGTGGGACAGCCCAATTTGACGAACGTACCAGTCTACATGCCAAAGGGCCTGGCTGGAGAGCAAGTGGGTTAGCAGGCGGTAAAGATGGTGAGGAGATCGGGTACGTGCCCAAACGCGACGACGATGCCACCAGTGTCCGATTCGACAGAAAGCTTGCAGCCTCCACAGAGGGTTCCCCGACCGTCGGCCGGAGTATCTTGGGACGGGCCGTGCGACTGGGACTGGAGAGCATCCAGAGACATGTCGTTACTTGTGTCGTCGTCGCCGTTATGGCCGAGTTTTGCGCAGGTGTGCTGGGGCGTTGTGGTGGTGATGCGAGTGGTGGTGCTGGTCGTTGTGGGTTGTAGTGGCGGTGGGCGTTGTCGTTACGCACAAGCTGGGCCGCGCAGCAGCAAGGCAAGGGAGAGGCAGGTCCAAGGGGCTTGATGGCTGTTGGCCGCACACAATCGCAAACTTGTTCTCTCCCGCTCGCGCGCTGAAGCATATTTTCATTGTTTCCGTCGCCTGCCGACTAATAACGAAACGTATATTCCAGCGAGAAAGAGGGTGAGCCATGGCTCAATCGAGTCCACAGTGTGTAAATACCAGAATCACGCAGAACCACACGAGCTGAGAGAAGGAAGAGGAGGAAGGGGGTGAAATAGGAAAGAGGGAGTGGCTACCTACCCGGTAGCCAGATAGGTAGCTAGAGATGCCAGCACGAGACGAGGCGTAAACGGAGAAGGTGAAATGGAAGAAGAGTGAGTGACAACAGTCAGCGATTAGTAGTCGCATGATGATCCTCCATATCCCCTTGCGAATCTCTCCCCTGTTGCATTCATAGCCCACCGTCGAGCACCCCCCGGATATCGGGTACTTCCGCCAGATCAGCAAGGAAGGGCGTCATGTCCGTCAACTCTGTATCATGCGGGTCATTGAACCACGATGATACAGGTACAGCGTTGTTTGGATGGAAAATGTACGAGGCAGGCGAGTTGTCCAGAATAATGCATTCGTTGAGTGGCCGGCCGAGCTGACTCAAATCCTGCGAACGTTTCATTATTTCAGTCGGCCCAACTGAGCAAACTACTCACCTTAACGTAGTTGCCTTTGTGCAAATAACAGCTTTCACGGAACAACCGATGAGCAACCACCTTGTGGATGTCCAACTTGTCCAATACGGGGTCCGCGTACTGCAAGGTAAGGCCCGTGTTCAGTCGTCATGACGCAAGGCGCAATGCCAACCCAAAATGTTCACCTTGCTCAAGCTGGCCGTAAAAATGACGACCTCATAGAGCTCGCCCATCCTCTTTAAAAAACTATCGACACCCGGTCGCTTGATGACATAGACATTGTGCCACTGCCATTCAATCTCGACTGGGACAACGTAATCGGCCTGGGGTATTAACTGTGATGTGAACGCATCAGTCATTTGCACGGGAACAACGAAAGCAGACAGAAAGGCACCGAAGCGTACCTTGAAGCTAGAATGTACAAGAGTTTCATCCAGATCAAGAACAAGACATTTTCGTCCCTTGTGGGCGGTAAGTAGGGGTGGGAGGAGGGGTGCAGGTTGACCATCCTGAGGGCGATCAACAGTTAACACGATAAAATAACAGGAATTTATACGAGCACATACGGGTCCGATGGGAATGCCATTGCCTCCGTTCATGATTAATCGTTCCTCCTCGTCTTCCTCCGCATACGGCTTAGAGGGTTCGTCGGAAATGGTCGAGTGCTCAGATTCATCATGTTCGGTGCCGGTCGATCCAGGAGGTTGAACAGCGCCCGAAGTGACCCCGCCAGTCTCAGCCTCTGGGAGCAGATGGGGGGTCCCGGGCGTGGGAGGAACGATGACATCGTCCTCATTCTGAGCGGGTGTATGCGGTCTGGAGGAGTCGATGCGGAGGGCGGCAGGTGCTTGAGGTGCGGCTGGCTGGGCTGGGGCGACGGTCGAGGTCGCCGAGGGCTCCGCAGTGTGCGATGGCTTTGAAGCTTGCGTCCCAGACTTTTGCTTCTGGGTTGGCGTGTCCAAGGTGACCTCCTCATCGTGGACTGCGTGCGTCTTGGGGGGCGCAAAGCACGAGTGGAGAATTACCCACAACGTCCGCCGCTTTTTCTTCTGTTTCGGCGGCTTCTGCTTTTTGTCTGCACCGTCCTTCTCTACGTTCTCATCCTTTGCACGCTTTGGAGACACCTGCTTCGTCTTCAACGGCTTGCCATTGCCTGTTTCCTTCTCGAGACTCGCGGTCAGCGACGGCGGCTTGTCCTCGGTGCTCCGTTTGTCTATCCTGTTATCATCACCTCCAACAGTCTCCTCGGTCTCACCCTTGTCCTCCGCCGTGTTCTCGCCCGTCCCCGGCCCTTCTGTTCGCGTCGCGGCTACGGGAGCACTCGCCGTCGTCTTATTTGACTGGTCTAGGCTCACTGCTGGTGCCGCCTGGGCTACCGACGGTGGTCGTGCGTCGTCTTGAGCTGTCGTCGAGTCCTTGGGCGCAGAAGTTGGGTCCGCGGTGGACATGGGAGGTGCAAAAGAACGAACGCACAAAAGGAACAGTCAGGCCGCAGATGTGGGCCACTTTCAATCACTCGTAATGGAACAAATCCAACTTGCAACGCAACGGTCATCAATATTTTATCCACGACACAATACACTCGCTTGACTTCATCCCCTCTTTCCTTCTACTCAGCCGTACCTTGCCCCTTCCTCGTGCCGCTCAAACCCCACTCGACTTCGTCCATCAGATGAGGATCTGGTGGCAAGACAAAAGGTGAGATAGGGAAGCGGCTCAATAAGCCGCCGTGCTCGCCAGGACTCTCCGTACACATAGGCAGCCTCTCCAAACTCCCATTCTGGGTCCCTCCGAATGCACGCTGCAAAGCCTCGCGCTCTTCAGGGGATGGCGCGAAAGCCCTCGCTGCTGACAGGGACGTGAAACGCGGTGGCTTCGTGCTGGCAAGAACGGACATCGCCGGCGCTTCGGTATGAGGAATTACGCCGTCAGGCGGTGGGACAGACGAGCGCAACGAATGCAATCGATGAATGGGAGGTTGGAATATCGGTGCATCTGGATTGAGTCCCGATTTTTGGGGCGCCTTGGTGGACGAGGGGGACGGTTTCGGCGGCCAGCTGCGAGACGGTAGGAAGGTCTCAACAGAAGGACGGGGACTCGATATTGACGGATGTGTAGTCACCGGAGGCTCGTTTTGCGAGCTTTCGTACAAGATTGAAGCATTGTGGGTGCCCCAAGATGCGGGAAAGGGCGTGCGGGGGGTCTCGATACTGAGGTGACTGAAGTCGAAGTTGCTAACGACTGGTGAAATGAGGTGAAATGCTTCCAAATCGGATGGGCTCTCGTTGTCTATTGAATTGACTAAATTTGTCGGCAACAGAGACGCACTCAGTGGATTGCTTCGACGCTCGGGGGGCTCCTCAGCATTGAACGGTGAGAATGGTGCGATGACGCGGGTCGGGGCCTCGCCAGCATGAATGCCTGCGCCGGGCGTGCCAATGGTTGTAGTCGGAATCATCGCATCGGAAAGCCGACCAAGCGATGATGCGTGGGTTCGTCGTACCGTGGGGCTATTGAATACCTCTCGAAGCTCTGGCGGTGGCGCCATAGGTTGAGAGAGGTTACGTCGCGATGGCTGAACAGCTTGCACAGGCCAGTCAATGGAGTCGCCAGGGGCCGCCCATGACTCGACCAACTCCCCTTGCTGCGGTGAAGGGTGATATTGTGGATTCTGTAGCCTACGGAGGGCAGCTTCTTCCTGAAGAGACTCCAAGCGAACGCGCTCTTGACCAACATGTTGTTCCAACTCCCTCGCTCGAGCACTGAGTTGAGAAACTTCATCTTCAGTAGTCTTAAGGTCGGACCGTTTTTGTATCAATTCTTGTGCGATGTTAGCATCGACCGCTGCAGCGTCGGTATGGCTCTTGAGAGTGCGACCTTCGTCTCTTGCAATACGCTTCTTGAGTACGTCGATATCGCGTCCAAGGCGTTGTATGCGGTTTGTGGCGCTATCTCGGGCAGCATGAGCTGCCTTGAGCTTCTTTTCCGCATCTCGCTTTCCTGTCTCCACTTGACGCTTGTTGTCCTCAAGCACTTTGGTGCGAGACTTGAGGTCTGCACGAGCACTATCTTCCAGGCGCTTGCGGGCCTTGTGTTCGTCCAAAGTTGCTTGCAAAGTTGCGTGGGAAGCGAAAGCATTCGACTGAAACGATTGGAGTTGAGACCGGAGGTCCAATACTGCCGACTGGGCATCCGATATCTGTTTCATGGCATCGGTGATGATGGGGGTGTTCTCTATTGCATGCGGTGATGATGTGACCAAATTTGTAATTGTGCTGGGGCGAGTCTTCTGCATGGGCAGCGCATTCGAACCGGCCTTTTGAGACCGACGAGCTGCGTGCTTGCTCAATGGCGGAGGTGTACCACTGCGAGATGGCAATGGTGTGGCTGTTTGCTTAATTGACGGCTCTGGTTCAATAGATCGGGAAGGCTTCGATTTTGGCTTCTTGACCTTCATTTGCGGAGCGAGTCCCGTGTGGAGACCTAGGATATATTAGGCGGATGCCGGAGGACGCTTGGAATAGCATACCTTCGTACGCGTCGCCATAATCCATTGTCCGCACGTTGCACAGGGCAGCTTTGAAGAGGAGGCTTTCGTGCGCAGTCAAAGTCTCAATATCCCTTTTGGAGAGTTCAATGGTTCCACCAATCCACCATTTTCCAAAGGCTCCCATAAACCATGATCCTCGAATTTTACCATCGGGTGAACACGGTGACGATGCTCCGTTATCCTCCGGGGATTGGTATGTATCATGTGAAGACGTATCGACTAAAGGTGTGACGACTGCAGTAAAAAGCCCAAAGCTGCGAAAAATGTGGGATGGTGTTTGCAGCGATATGGCGACCCGGTTAGCAAAATGAAAACGCATTGGCTGGTTGGAGGCCACATGGCCGCGGTATGCATAGGACGCAGGTGGACTGCGAGTTGTGGCGGGGTGTGGATCGTGGCTGGGCAAGGAATAGCGCTTTGCCTCTGCGATTGAGTCAGAATCCTTATCGGCGTCGGTAAGCTTGGTGAGGTGGCGACGAAACGATTGTTCAGTTAAGAAGGTTCTGAAAGATGCCTCAGATGGATTTGTGAGATAGGCTGCAGGGCAGAAAACACGAGTGGTGAGCAACCTGCCGAAAAAGAACATCGAACGGACCCAAGATGAGCAAGACGGCAAAGCAGACGACTCCGAAGAAAAAGGAGCGGAGCTCGATAATATTGAGGAGTGCGTGGGCTGGGTGGAGAAAGAGGCGACGAAACGATTGGGAGATGGCGATGGCGGTGGCCATGACGAGGTTGCTGGCACAGACAAGTGGCCAGACCCAGCCGCGGATGAGGGTAACTGACGACAACTGGGCTCCCGGATGGTCTAGATGTGGCGGATGGGCGAAAACGGCGTCGCCTTTCTCCCCCTCTTGTGTTGTGCGGACGCAAGAGCTAAGTAAGTTGGATGGGCAGCACAGCGCCGCCCTGCTAGTAATGATTCGTTTGTGGGTATGGCGGCAGCGCCTGGGTCTGTAGCCGGCGGACCTCACCCGCGATGTGGTTGAAGTCCAAGAAGCAAGGGTATTACAAACGATGGAGAGATCTAGAGTGCGGAGCAGGGAAGAACTTCCATAGACACGAATACGAGACGATATCAGTACACATTGTCCATTACGTGGGCTATCTAGTCTTCTTCGAGTCCCAACTATGGTGGTGGTCCCGCCGGAGGCGGCGAAGAAACCGACACTTCCTCTGCTACTTGCACTTCCGCCTGCAACCGTTCCCGAGCCCTGACGACCTTTGATAGGAGATAGTGGGATGTATATGAGCCTGTCCCCCGACCTGGTGGACTCTCAGTGAGTGGCCGCGGCGAGTTTGCTTTCACGAGGTGTTCGAATCTCTGTATAGGGTACTTGTCAGTACGAATGCCTCTACACGAGGGCAGAGCGATGTAGGGCGGGTCTCGCCAATATAGGTGGTGACGTTCAAAATTTACAGGTATTGCACTGGAATTGCACCGCAGCCGAGAAGAGTAAGAAAGGGTATGGCATAGAGCGCCTCACCTGAGCTATTATGTCTATGCTGTCCTGTGGTCGAACATTCAATATCATTCGGGCCTCGTCCAAAGTCATTCGGTGTTCTCGTGTAAGGCGGTCAGTGAGCGACTGCGATGTTGCATTATTCACTCCAACGGCATCGGAAGATGCAATTGCTGGTCTGTGTTTCGCGTCTGCAAAGTGCGAATCGACACTGTGAGTGTACGCGACCGAGCGGCACCGCGAAACTGTCCACTTTTGACGGCTTGCCTGCCTGCCTCTAATAAAGCTTTCCCAAAGATACGACCTCCAATAATCACGAGCTGTACGATAATTTTTGGTAATGACTGCGCCGCTCGAATTAGCCATTACAAGCCTTCATGCAATTGAAAAGACGAACCATGGGTAATAATATAAAAAGAAGGCCCCGTAGTTGCTATGCGAAGGTTCTGGAATGAGTTGTGGGGAGGGGATGAGCTGAAAGGCGTCGAGGCTGGAGTCCAATCTTTGGAGCAAAGCTTGACCTCAAATTTCTGGAAGGGGCTATGGATCGCAGTCGTCTGGCGGGCAAGAAACGCAAAAATCCTCCGGAGCATGCACCACAACAACCCACACCCAAAAGGTCCAAAAGAGACAAAAGAGACAACAAGCCCCGCGCTCTCGAGGACACGCAACTCCGCTCGTTGGAGTTTCGACAAGTAGAGGCATCGCTCGAAATAACATTGCCGCCGATGTTTATTGGGGATCCCTTAAATGGTATTCAGGATATGCTCGACTCGATGCTCATGCAGTAAAGCGCAGCATTCCTTGAAGGTCAGACGAGTGTTCACCTTTCGACAGACACATCCCAGCATTACAAGGAGTCGTATTGTCGCATTCCAACCTCGCCTTTACGTCCGATACTGCAGTAATCCTTCCCGACTCGCCATTTGCTCGGTGTGCAATAACGTTCAAAGCCCTCGTCTGGAGTCCGCGAGTGGGTATGAAGCTCAGTGCGTACTTCCATGAAGTATCATCTGCGAGGTAACTCATAAACTATCAGAGGGAAGAATCAACCTCTGCTCTCCTGATCATGTTTCCCTGCTTGTCCACCGCACCTTCAACGTTTCGATCCTCCGCCAGCACCTCCCCTTTGAGGAATACGAGTTTGAGTACGGACCGGCAGAGAACGACCCAGAATTTGGCGTTCGAGCAGCCAGCGAAGCCACACCTCCTGGGCTGGGGGGAGCGGGGGAGGAGGATCAAGGGGTGCGAGATCCGGGTCAATGGGTACATCGAAAATCCGGTGTTCCTCTCGGTGGTATTGAACGTACCATGGAATTTACGATCATAGGGTGCGTCGAATCCCCCGACTCTGAGTGTTCGCACCGCTGGGAATGTACAACAACCCGCGGTTCGGTTTCCCGTGTACCCCAAACAAAAGTTGATTATGGCTCACCAGTGGCCCCAACGTTCCCGAGTGCGCCAAGGGATCACAGTCTTTCCCTACCATTTCGAACGACCGCTAGGTGTGCTGTTGCACGAGCGATCAGCGTGTTCTTGAGGAACTAATTAAGAAGACCAGAAGTCCTCGCGCGCATGCATTGTTCCTTGGTTCGTACCGTCGCTAACAAGGTATCAACCCTCCAATAGGCTGACAATTGCCAACGGGATGCTATCTCTTCTTGGATCAACCTTATCGGATCCTTTCGCACCACATTTAAAACAAGCCCCACCGCCGTCCGTAAACCGCAGAACTCGACCCGAAGAGGAGGCCGTGGAGGTCGATTTTCAAGGCGAGGGTGATGTTCCTGATGCGGAGAGCAATCCACGCTTGGAAAATGATGACCCATTTACAGACCTCGGGAAGGCTACGGATCGCTTAATTGAGAGTTTCAATGTCCACGCAAGTGTGGGGCTTGCTGCGGACTCTGTAAATACTCAAAGTGGCGAAAGGGCCGCAAAGGCCGAGAAGAAGCGAATACGTAAGGAGCAGAAGGCGAAGGAGAAGGAAGCTGCTATTGAGCGGCCACCATTGAAGAAAAAGAAGAAGGAAAAGGCACAACCTTGATCTCTTGTGTTTTTGTGTGTATGTGGGGTCTCGTGAATCTGTTCACAACTGAACGGCCATAATGGAAGACGTTTTTTTCGGAAAGGCTAGTCTAACACAGAATATTTTTTGAGATGGTCCGGAATAGCCCCTGAAAGCCCCTTTGACTCGATCCATTTCTTCGAGAATAGTCGGCTCTGATACCGATACGCCCCGTCGCAAAGAATAGTGACGACTGTCCTTCCTAGGGACACGTTTAATGGCAATTTTGAAGCCTGGAGTGAGGTACCTACCGGGCCCTAGTTGCTGTGCCAGTTCATATGCAGCCACTACATTGAGTGCAGTACTTGCGCCTAGGTATAAACCCTCCGCGTCGAGCATCTCGTAGAGCATCGCGATGGACTTTTGGTCGGGAATATGAAGAGCACCAGATATGTGATCGATTTCTGTCCCCAGATTCTTCGTAACTCGCCCCTGTCCAATGCCTGTGGAGCGAATATTTAAGCAATAAGCGTCGCCGAGTGTGAGGAGCCTACCTTCGGTTATAGAACCACCCTGCCTCTCCGTGAGCTTTCCACCACTCGTTATGTAGCTGTACAACACACTACCCGGGGGGTCAGCCAAGTAGCTCTTCACTCGTCCATCACTTTTTTCCCTCAGAAACCGTGATACACCAGCGAGAGTACCACCGGTACCGGTAGAGCATGTGAATGCATCGATCTTGCCTTCTGTCTGGGCCCAAATCTCCGGGCCGGTTGTGCGGTAGTGCGCATCAGCGTTTGCTGTGTTGTCGAACTGGTCTGTCCACACTGCGTTGGGAATCTTCTCGGCAAATTCACGAGCCTGGTGGTTGTAGTTCTTCGGATTCTCGAATGCTACGGCCGGAACGGGGTACACCTCTGCCCCGAGCATGCGAAGTAAGTCGATCTTTTCTTGGCTCTGTGGACGAGGATGCCGATTAGAACTATTGACGCAAGAGATAGGGATAATGCACCTACTTGCGTGTCAGGCATAAAGATGACGCATCTGTAGCCCTTCGCGCGACAAACATGCGCAAGACCAATGCCGGTGTTGCCGGCCGTTCCTTCGACAACAGTACCTCCAGGTTTTAATCTATACGTACATTAAACGTCACTCGAACATCTGGTGGTTATTTCCTCACCTCCCCGCTGTCTCAGCGGCCTCGATAACCCCGAGTGCCGCCCGGTCCTTCACGCTCCCTCCCGGGTTCTGGAACTCTGCTTTACCAAGAATTTCGCATCCAGTACGCTCAGATAGCCCTTTTATGCGAATCTTGATGGCCCGCGTAAGTTAGACCGCCAAAGCTCGTGTCAGATGTTTCGACTTGCCAGTGGTGTGTTCCCGATGGCCCCGGTAAACCCATGAACACGACCCGACGTGAAATGTCGCTTGAGACAAGGTCCAGCGAGTCGAGGGATCATCGGAAGGAAATTGAGAAAGGAGATAAAGCTCATCAATGGCGTGCGAAGAGCCGATGCATGTCCGATTGTATCTAGGTTAACATTATCCTATATGGCTGCTAGCGTATACATGCCAGTAAAGCTCGTAAATAGCATACATTACAAGTTCTAAGAAATGTAGAAATCGTGGGCGTGATAATATTAAAATTCGGTTATTCCTCGAGCGTGTCTCCGCCGCTTAGCACCAGCACCAGCACCAGCACCTTCTCCTCTCCCATTCAGGTCCTCTTGCTCCGCGAACTGTTGTTGCGTGAGCACCTTTAACCAGCTGTCCCCAACCTCAGCCTGCATGGCCTCTATCCTGGCACGGAACGCCTCTGCACTGTCTGGGGTGGGTGAGGACGGCTTGCCCCCGTCTTCTGCTATTCCACCCGCATCGCCTGGCCTCGGTGCGGTGAATATCGAGGCTACATGTGTCCTCCCCTTGCGAGCGGTGGTCGTAGAAATCGTGGCCGAATTGGAGCTAGGTGAGCGAACACGGAGAGCGCGGGACGGAGGAGATGGAGATTCCGTCATCGACACCATCCGTGAGTGACGGCTGACTGTCGCAGAACCGGCGGGTGCTTCTGCCGGAGGACGGCCCGGAAGCGTGAACATTGCCGTAAGGTCATTCGTGGGTACTGGTACTGGTGCTTCCTTGGCGTGCTTCTTACGTGTGGTACCTTTCCGTTCCGGAACAATAGTCTCCTCTCCTTCCGACTTGTCACTGCCAAGGTTGACAACTCGACGGACTTTACGCTTCTTCGGCTGTAGACCCTTTGGAGAGACTTGCGTTGGCTCTAAAGGTGCTGATACAGCCGTAGGTGTAGATGCAGGAGCAGGAGTAGGAGCGGAAGCAGGAGATGTACCGACTGCCACGGTTGGCGGTGAAGGAACGGAAGCAGAAACGCGTGGAGGGACCACGGTGGGCAAAGCAGCAAGGCTACGACTCTCAATGAAGGTGGGCCCGGCACCATCGATAGTCATGTTCTTGCGTTCTTTGCGGAACAAGTTGAAGCAGTTGACACGGTAGTTCTCTTCTAATTCAACAAGCGGGTTTCCTTCGATCCAAATAGCGGAAAGGTTCGGTAAGGTTGCTAAACGGCCAACCTCGCCGCTTTCAAGAACGAGATTTTGCCGTAAATCTACTCGCTCAAGTGCTACCAGTCGCTCAAGACCGCACAGCGACTCGATTCGATTCTCGGCGAGGTTGAGGGTAAGAACTTGCCCCAGCATGGTGTATATTCCTGTAAAGTATCAGTGGGCGTTTATGTGAAATATAAGGTTCCCTTACCGAGGACAGACTCAATCATGTTATCTGCCAGATTCAGAGACACCAGGTTATATAATTGGTTCAAGCCAGCAGGAACAGCGATGAGAAGATTTGATGATAGGTCGAGATGCGTGATAGACGTGAGATATCGGATAGGAATCGTGGGGAAAAAAGTGAGGGCATTATCAGATAGACACAAGTGCTTCAAGAATGCCCAGTTCATTTCAGAGAGAACCGGACCAGACGTTTCTGGTGTAGAAGTTTCATCTTGCTCTGATACGAGGGAGGGCAAGGGAGTCCCTCTCCATGACTGTTGACGGGACGGTATTGGACGATGGATGATTCGGCGGGGCCGCATCTTGGCTGGTTGGCCTTCTCTCCGTGCCTGATCGTCCAAAACTGCATCGACGAAAATTTCTGATACATCTTCGACGCCACTCCGCTTAATAGTGAGGCTCCTGAGACTCTTGGATAAATGGTCCCACCCAAGCAATTGTCGTGGATCAACATCTAGAGACATGTCTCGGTATGGATATATATGGTATAATAGGATACGTACCGACACACTCTAGCCTCTGAAGAAGCTTGAAGACGTAGATTGGAACGCTGTGATCGAGCGGTGGGTCGTCTGCAAGTTCCTGGATGACTTGGAGTGAGGACTGGTGTATAGATATGGAGGGTAGGATAGTAAAGGCGCTATATATTGACTTGAGATCGGTGTCGACCTTTGGAGGTTCTTGTCGAGCCCACCAACCACCGCCGAGGGAGAGCTTTGAGATGGCTGATTTGACGGAAGCGATAGAGCTTACGTCCGACTTGTCTTTGGCGGCTAGAAGAGAGACGTAGCTCAGGGGCCGGGAGATAGATTCGAGACGGACGTCGAGAGGGCCGACATCGACACCGAGGTCCTCGAAGCGCAGTAGGAGGTAAAATAGATGATGGAGATCTGTTGTGTAGACCAATGGCGGGCCCTTGTTCGCATCTGCCCAGCCAACCCATGCCCATATATCATGCCCAGGCTGGTTGCGCGTTTGGTGGTTTTGGCTGCTTTGGCCAAGGCGCGACTGGTTTGTGCGGATAAACGCAGCAATCCGTCGTACGTAGTCGTCGCCCGGCTCCTTGTCCATCCACGCCTGGACCACGGTTGGCACGGTTGGTTGCTTGTTTGCTATTGAGGCTGGGCCGGCCATGAAACCCAAAAACAGACAGTGCTGGCTTATTACTCCCCTCTCCTCTCCTGGCTCATTCGATCAACCTATCAGCAATGTTCCAGCCGTCGTCGCTTTCCTCCGCGTGGCCTCGGCGTATAGACAGTAAGCGCTGGTGAACCTCTCGTTCCCTCGTTCCCTCGTTCCTGCACACCCGCACAAAACCGCACGAACCGCCCAAAGGTATCATGAAAAAAATGCGACACGTTATGTTCAGAAATGCGCACACGGTGTACCATGGGAGAATTGACTCGCTTGCAAGCTCCGTGTCTGCCACCACCCTATAGACCTTGGGCATTCTCAGGTGTTCTCGACTGAGTGCAAGACAGGCAGCGAATGACAGGATATATGGAGTATCAGTCCCCCGCGCTACCGGTACCTTCTTGTGCTTCACTTTTCACCATTGAACCAGATTGCCAAGGATCCCGTGGCGAACCGCAAATCCATTCGCCCCCCTGGGATCTCCCCACACTTAAACGATCGCGGTTCCACCGTGCAAAGTTCTCGTGTCCACCCCCCTTCCTTCAGCCATGTCCACCCTCAACCCGATCAAGAGGAGCTCTGAAAAGGGCTCCGACGACTTTATGGAGCAGCCTGAGGCTGAGGCCGGTCAGACCCTCACGATGGAGAAGAGCGACCTCGAAGCGCCGGCGGATACGGCCTTCGCGAGGAGGACGCTACGCAAAGTCGATCTCTCCGTCCTCCCCATTCTTGCAGTCCTCTACTCGTTTTCCCTCATTGACCGTGTCAATATCTCGTGAGCCCATGTTTTGACTCTCCTTGTTCCTATGTTCATTGTATGACCCCCAGGAATGCGTATGTGGCAGGAATGGCCAAGGACCTCGTCCTGTACATTGACGGCCGTTACTCCATCGTGACGCTCATCTTCTTTGTCCCGTGAGTGACATTGAGATGTTCCGCCCGGTCCCCTCTCCTGTTGATACCCCTTCTCCAATAGGTACATCATTCTCGAGTTGCCATCGAACATTGTACTCCGTCATGTGGGGGCAGCGCCCTGGGTAAACTCTTTTCCAGGTAGCGATTTATGGAATAGCTAATGATACTTCCAGATTGCTTCGATCACCTGCGCGTGGGGTCTCGTCACGCTGGGCATGGCATGGGTCACCAACTGGTGGCAGCTCGTTATCTGCCGAGCCCTTCTCGGGATGCTCGAGGCAGGCTTCTTTCCCGCTTGTAGGCCACTTTCCCTAAAATTTTGCACGGCTTATACTGAACTAAATACCAGGCACCTATATTATCGGTACATGGTACGTGCGAGGGGAGATGCAGAAACGATTGACAGGTTTCTACATCCTGGCTGTCATGGTGAGTTGCGGATTCTTGCCCTTTACTGCATCGCATTAACAATATATACAGGTTGGTGGCTTCTCCTCTGCCATTGCTGGCGGTATCGCGCAGCTCGCTGGCCAGCGTGGCCTAAATGGGTGGCAATGGATATTCATTGCATTCGGAGCGAGCACTATTTTAGCTGGTATTATTGCCTTCTACTGTACGTCCTCTTATCTCTGTTTAGCTTCTCCTGACACCCTTTGTAGTTGTCCAAGGTTTTCCAGACCAAAATACATTCCTCACCAAGCAGGAGACCAAATGGGTGCTCGATCGCATCGAAGCTGATCGCGCCGACTCCCAATACGACCACTTCACCGCTGAAAAACTCCGGGGCTACATCTGCGACATCCACAACTGGGGCTTCGCCCTCATCTTCGGCTGTGCGACCACCGCCAGCTATGCATTTGCTTACTTCCTCCCCATTATTCTGATGGAAGGAATGGGCTATTCGTCGCGTGATGCGCAGCTCCTGTCTGCCCCGCCTTCCGTTTTTGCAGCCATCTTTGCATTCGCTATTGCTATCTTTGTTGACCGGAAGAGGTCCTTTGCCCCTTTTATTGTTTTCCCAGCGTGTGTTACCATCGTTGGGCTCTGCATGGTGTGTTTGCTCGTTCACCACTCTTACACCAATCTCCTCTCATGCTTTTCCTACAGACGGCCTTCCATACAAAGAACTCTGTTCGATACACCGGTGTCTTTCTAGGTGGTGCCGGTGCTTCCGCCAACGTACCAGGTATCCTCGGCTATCTGCACAGCAACATCGCGGGTCAATCGAAGCGTGCATTCACGACTGCTATCGCCATCGGCGGAGGTGGTATTGGTGGTATTGTCGCTTCCACTGTCTTCCGCGCTCAGGACGCCCCTGGTTACAGACCCGGCTGTAAGTCACCATTCGCCGACGGTTTTGAACAACGAACTAATGGTCTATCTTAGTGTGGACCGTCATCGGCTCTCAGTTGGTCATCATACTTGTTTGTGGTATCCACACTGCTTGGTACTATCACCGCAACAAGCAAGCGCGCGCAGGCACCAGGCTTATCGAAGGTCGCCCGGGCTTCTACTATACCTACTAATCGTAGAGTGTGAAGTTATCGCCATACGCTCACCTCGCGATGTATGATATTTTATGACCCCCGGTGCACTCATGGCATCAGGACCTTCTGGGAGGCCCGACCCCGAATCACCCGCAAATACTCTATACATGTACATACGTTCAAACAATTGCTAACACCAATTCCATACGCCCAACTGAAATTGGCCTATGGTTTCTAATAATAACACTGAAATTCCACAGCCGCTTTCTTGGCTTTTGTACGTCGATGGTGGACGGGTACAGGTTAACATTCTACATAAATGCACCGTTGACCTTTATTCAAAGTAGTATATCGCTACAGGCTTAGCTTATCAGTGTGAGGACGGCCAAAACATTTTGCAACAATCACGATAGTTTGAGTTAATGTTGTGTGAGGGAAGAGCTAAAGTAGCAACAGTACAGTAAGGGGTGTGGGCGTACCTGAAACCAGCTGCACAAAAAAATTAGCGACTAGCACCTAATGTCATTGTCATTCTTATTGCAATAAATAGAACACAACAGCGCAATAATTATACTCGCAACCATTTTGGAAATTACAACATGATATTGAGGAAGGATAAGGATTTAGAGCGAACATATAACCAATTACACGAGGGTCGGGAATTGGATCTCACATCCAATACTACTTCTTGCGCGTTTTGAATGGATTAGAAGGGGTTTATGCTTAGAGCGCAACAAGAGCAACTACTTAATTCTGACCCATCGCGCTCAATTTGGCTTCGGCCACTTGATACCCTCGTCACCGACTCTTCTCGCTTTTAGCATGTCTAAGAACTGAGCGTCATCTGGCACTGCGGATGCGTAAGTCGTCGATTGAAACAGTGTTCGTAAGCTGCACGGACCTGGGTCCTCGTCCTGATCGTCGCCATCGTCATCTTCCTCCATGTCGTCATCTTCCCACCGATCCCCTCGAGGATCCCGCTGAGGTCCCTCCCAAGGCCTCTGTCGATCCAGCTTCAGGTCTTTCATAGCAGCGTCTATATTTTGCTTCTTGAAATTCTCGAGAGACTTTTCCTACGCCAGGTTATTTAGTACTAGTGGCTCTAGGAAACCGTGGATGATATACCCTCTCCGCC
>Ga0307515_10004331_pt1 | contig 29436 bp, 22 predicted proteins | sample 17_EM_MG_FD_194513 | JGI IMG/M metagenome (GOLD analysis project Ga0307515, IMG submission 194513) | Populus trichocarpa ectomycorrhiza microbial communities from riparian zone in the Pacific Northwest, United States - 17_EM | ecosystem: Host-associated > Plants > Roots > Unclassified | place... | reverse complement strand
GGTCACGGCGGGTCGTCGGACGGCAGTTTCAGGCGGAGTTGGTAGCCGCCGTCGGTCGTCGGGCCGGAGGTGATGGTGCCGCCGAGGAGTTCGGCGCGCTGGCGCAGGCCGACGAGGCCGTGGTGGGCGCCGGGGAGGGGAAGCGCGGGGCGGGTGGCGGTGGTGTTGGCGACGGTGGTCCAAAGGGCGCCGTCCCGGTGGTGGATGCGGACGGTCGCGGTGGCGCCGGGGGCGTGTTTGCGGACGTTGGTGAGTGCCTCCTGGACCGTGCGGTAGACGGCGCGTTGGAGGGTGGGCGGGAGTCCGTCGGGCAGGTCGGTCTCCAGTTCCGTCTCGATGCCGCTGACCGCGATCAGCTGGTGCAGGTCGGCGAGGGAGGGCTGGGGCGTGAGTTCGGTGGGGCGGATGCCGGAGGCGCGCAGGACGCCGACCATGTGGCGCAGCTCTTCCAGGGTCTGCACGCTGAGCCGGCGGATGGTGGCCCCGGCCGCTCTGGCCTCGGCGTCCGGGCTGCCGACCTGGAGTGCGCCGGCGGTCACGGCGATGAGGCTGACCTGGTGGGAGACCACGTCGTGCATCTCGCGGGCGAGTTGGGCGCGTTCCTTCGCCAGCACCGCCTGGGCGCTGAGCAGTTGCTCCTGCTCGCGAGCCTCGGAGATCTCGGCGAGCCGAAGCGTCAACTCCCGTCGGGCCTGGACGAGTTGACCGAGGAAGACCGGGGCGGCGGCCGTGGCGAGGGTGTAGGTGAGGTGGACCAGGCTGTAGGTCTCGTCGAGTTCGTCGACATCGAGGGACGTCCACGGCCAGGGCATGAAGTCGACGGTGGCGAAGGCCAGAGCGCAGCCGATGAGCAGCGTGCGGTGGCGGCAGAGCGAGGAGAGCGTGTACAGCGCGGCCATCGTGGCGAACGCCGCGTCGCCGATCAGCGCGGAGGGGAGCGTGAGGGCGAAGGCGAGCAGCGGCCGGTGGCGGCGCAGGGTGAGAGCCAGGGCGGCGAGCAGACCGTAGGCGGTGGCCGGGTGGTTGTCGCTGTCGAGGTTCACCCACAGGTCCAGCAGCGCGACGCAGACCAGCAGGGCGTCCAGCAACAGGGCAGACGGGCGACGGGAGTTCGGCCGGGGAATCGGGTGTGTCGGCCGGGGACTCGGATGTGTCAGCCCGGGATTCGGGTGTGTCAGCCGGGGATTCGGACGCGGGTTCATCGGGCGACTCCGTTTCCGGGCGGCCGGAGCAGGCCCGCCCGTTCGGCGACCAGTGCGGCCTGCACTCGGTTGTCGACCTTCAACTTCTCGAATACGGCGCTGACATGGCCTTTGACGGTGCCGGTGCTCAGGTGCAGCCGGTCGCCGATGTCGGTGTTGGACAGGCCCTCGGCCATCAGCGCGAGGACGGCACGCTCGCGACCGCTCAGCCGGGCGACGAGCTGGACGGCGTACGGATCCCGCCCGCCCTGGTCGAGAAAGCCGTCCACCACCGTGCGTACGACCTGCGACGACAGCACGGTTCTACCCTCGGCCAATGCGCGTATCAGAGCGGGCAGTTGCTCGGGGTCGGTGTCCTTGAGGAGGAAACCGGCGGCACCGGAGCGCAGCGCTGCCTCGACGTATTCGTCGGTGTCGAACGTCGTCAGCATCGCCACCACGGGCGGGTCCGGCAGTCGGCGGAGTTCGGCCAGGACGGTCAGCCCGTCCACGTCGGGCATCCGGATGTCGAGCAGGACGACGTCGGGCCCCAACTCACGTACAGCCGCGACGGCTTGACCGCCGGGAACCGCCGCCACGGCTCCGATGCCGTCCGCGGCGTTGAGGATGTGGGTGAAGCCGGTGCGGACGAGAGCCTCGTCGTCGACCACCAGTACCCGGATCATGCGCGCTCCGCTCCTCAACTGCCCGTAATACGAGAACTGCCTGTAAGTGCGAGAACTGCCTGCAATGCGAGAACCGCCTGTAATACGAGGGGTAGCACGCAGACCCGCGCCCGCCCGCAGGAACCGGTTCGGCTCCGGCCTGTCGTCGGCAGGGACCGTCCGGTCGGCCGGTGCGGTTCCGGCCGGTCGGCGGGCCGGCTCCGGACGGTCGCCGGGTGTGCTGTTCTCCGCCGCCCGCGAACCCTGAGGGCATGACACACGACGCACCGCCCACCGCGCCGCCGGCCGCGTTACCCGAGCGGCACCCGGTCCCCACCGACGCTCCAACGACCGTGCGGCTGATCGGTATTGACCTGGCGCGTGGACTCGCCGTCCTCGGCATGTACTCCGCCCACGTCGGCCCCGACGTCACGGTCGGTGGCCCCGTCGGCTTCCTGCTGGAGACCGCGCGAGGCCGCTCCTCCGCCCTGTTCGCGGTACTCGCCGGGTTCTCGCTGATCATCATCACGGGCCGCCCCCACCCCCGGCCCGGCCGCGCCGGACGCCAGGCGGTGACGAGGGTCGCGATCCGCGCCGTAGCCCTGCTGGCACTCGGCTACGCCCTGACCGCCCTGGACACCGAGGTCGAGGTGATCCTCAGCTGCTACGGCCTGCTCTTCCTGACCGTCCTCCCCCTGCACCGGCTGCGCGCCGCGACCCTCGCGCAGATCGCCGCCGCCGGCGCGCTGATCCTGCCCCAAGTCCTCTACGCCATAAGGAAGTCCATCGAGGAGGGCGGCTGGGCGGACACCGTCATCCAGGCGGACCCGCTGGCCCGGATCAGCGGCACGGACGGCGTCGTAGAGCTGCTGTTCACCGGCGACTACCCGGCCCTGACCTGGGCGCCGTTCCTGATCGCGGGCATGGCGGTGGCCCGCCTCGACCTCACCCGGCCCGGAATCCGGTCCCGGCTCGCCCTGACCGGCGGTGCGCTCGCCGTCCTCGGCTACGGCGGCTCCTGGCTCGCCCTGCACCTCGTCCCGCACGCGCTGAGCGTCATCTCGTCGGCCACGGGTGGCGGTTCGGCGTCGTCGGCCTGGTGGTCCGACACGGTCGGCGAACCCGAGAACGGCACACCGCTCGCCTGGCTCCTGGTGGCCGCACCGCACAGCCAGACAACCCTCTCCGTCCTCGGCAACACGGGCGTCGCGTTCGTGGTGATCGCCGGGTGCCTGACGGTCGCCGACCGGATGCCGCGCCTGACCCGGTTGATGAGGCCCGTCTCCGCGGTCGGCGCGATGGCGCTGACCGCCTATGTCCTGCACATCGTCGCCCTCTGGCTCCTGACCGACGTCTGGCCCGTGTCCGCCGTGGAGGACGAGACGATGTCCGGACTGCCGGCGCTGCTCGCCTTCATCGCCGCCACCACGCTGCTGGCCACCGCGTGGACCCGTCACTTCAGGCGCGGTCCCCTGGAACACCTGCTGCACACGGCCACCCGGCCCGCGCGGTACGTCAGGTAGCTTCCGGGTGCAGTGCCCGCAGTGCCCGCAGTGCCCTCCGCCGCACCGGCAGCCGGACACCGGTCTGGGCCGGCCCTGGGGGCCGTACGGCGTCGTCCACCACACGGCGGCGGCCGGTGGAGCGGGTGCTGGGGCCGTTCGGCTCCTGGCGGCTCAAGCCTCGCTCGGAGGGCGTCGTGCCCGTCCACGTCGGGCGGCGAGCTGGGGCAGGTCGCCCTGGCCCGTCCGCCCAACTCCCGTGATTCTGGGACAGGTTGATGCCACCGCCGTACAGACGCCACCGCCGTACAACTGTCGTCGCAGGGCGGGCTCCGTGCTCCACCGGCGCGGATTCCCGCGACGGCGACAGGCACACCGCGATGAGCCCGGCGGCCCGCAGCCGTGTGCTGTCGGGTCGGCCGGGCCCAGCGCGGGACTACGCGGGGACTACGCGGGACTACGCGGAAGCGGCGCCCCGGCGGCGAACGAGATAGACGGCGCCGCCCGCCACGACAACCACCGTGAGACCGATGCCGACCCAGGCGCCGGTCGACAACCCGTCGTTGTCCTTCTCCACGGCCTGGGCGGCAGGGGAGGCCGACGGCTCGGTCTCCTCGGGCGTGGGCGACGGAGAGGTCGCTGTCCCGGTTCCGGTTTCGGTCCCGGTTCCGGTCTTGGTCGGGGACGGGCTGACCGGCTTCGCTCCCGGCGCGGCGGCCTTCAACTTCAGGACGGGCGCCGGGTTCTCACCGCTCTCGTCGAGTTCGATCCAGCGGTCGGTACGGCCGTCGCTGTACGTCTGCAAGGTCTTGAACGCCAACTCCTCGGTGTCCGGGAGCTGTTTGACGACGACGGAGTACTCGGCGTTGGCACCGGCCTGCACCGCGGGGCCCCCGACGGTGTAGCCGTCGGCGGCTGCCATGAACTTCCAGCCCTTGGGGCCCTCGCCGTAGGCCACGTCGGCAGGTGCGATGCCCGCGGGCAGGACCACCCGGATCTTGGTGACTCCGGCGGTGGAGGACTCCGACTCGGCGTCGAAGGCGATCTCGACGTTCTCGGCGAGGGCCTGGGCCTTGTCCGACTCGACCTCCACGTGGGCGGAGGCCGGGCCCGCGGTGAGGAGGACGGCGGTGGCGGTCGCGGCGGTCACCAGGATCAGGCGGCGGGCGGTGCGGTGCGTGCTTGCGGCACGGAACATGGGTGTCTCCAGGCATGGGGGCGCGCGGGGAGCCTCAACGGCGTTCCCGGCAAGGTCAGTTGGCGTGAGCGAGCCCTGCCTGGGGAGGGCCCCGCCGTACCACCACGTCTGCGAGTACCGCCCCTTGGAGAGGCGGACGTTCCAGCCAGGCGTGGACAAGGGCGGGCAGCCTGGTGCCCGGCGCCGCCGTCCGCTCGCCGAGCAGGGTCCACGCCAGGTCGATGCGTGCGCGGGTCGCCTCGACGGCGGTGGCCAGTCCGCGCGCCAGAGACCAGCAGACGGTGTCCGCGCGGTGCAGGAGCACGGCGACGAGTACGGCGGCCGCCGCGTGCACGGCGGTCATCGCCGGCGAGCCGTGCGCCTGGTCGTGCCAGGCCGTGTGGGCGTCCATCCCGTGATCCATGTGCGTGGGCATGGCCATGGCCGCCGAACCGTCCGGATGTTCCGCCATGAGCCACAGGTGCAGCCCCGCCTGCGCGGCACCGCACACCGCCACCACCGTGGCGAGCGAGCGGGGACGCCGCGTACCGATCAGTCCGACCAGGAAAAGCACCGCCGCCGCCCATCCGGACTGCCGCCACGGCATCGGCCCTTCGGCGACCAGATGGTGCGCGCTCACCCCGAACACCGTCCCGACGAGAGCGAACACGGCAGCCCGCGGAACGGGCAGCGGCGCGTGGCGCGTCGTCGTACGGAGCTTGGTCATGGCCCGCCCATCATCGGGCATCGTCAGGTCCGCACGGACCCGGATCCCTAAAGAGGCCGTGGTTCCCCGCTGGATCTGGTGCGGTTGTGGTGCAGTCAGTCGATTCGGTCAAGGTTGCGAACCCTGAGGCCCCACATCTCCTCGCCGGCATCATTTTCGAAGCGCAGTGCGCCGGCACGAACCAGCAGTTGCCGGAGCTCGTCATCCTGGAACCCGCCTATGCGGCGCTTGATCTTCTCGAAGCTACGCAGAGACCAGCGCTGATGGAGAAGCAGTTGAGAGATGGCTGCTTCTGCCATGAACTCTGTACGAAGCTCCGTCTGGAGCTTGGAAGTCTGCAGCTTCCATGTAGCTGCGGCGCTGACGATCGACACTGCGAGCGCTACGGCGGCAGCGATGAGTGCTTCTGTCATGCGGGCATCGTAGGCGCCAACGGCCAGGACTGGCAGGGGCGTTCGGGGCACCTTCCTGAAAGGAAGGACGGCTCGTCAAAGCGAGGGAGGCCTGTGCACGCTTTCCAACTGTGGTGGTCGGGCTCGGGGTGTGTGCGGTGGCGTTCACCTGGGTTCATGGGCGGCTGGTTGTCGGAGCCGGAAGGGTCGCGGGTCTCGCCCGAACGGTCGTGAACGGGGCTGAATGAGACGGGGGAGTGACCATGTCGAGCGGCCTGGAGCTTTGAGCCGTAGCTCCGCCTGTTGCGCGGAACTCTCGCCGTGGCCTGCACGTCCCTCTCTGGTGTGACGTCCCCTCCCGACTCCACAACTCACCCTTCCGAGGCTGCGCCGCCCTGGCCGCATTGCGGACACGGCGCCAACTCGGTCGACTCCCCGACGGGTTGCCTCGGCCGCCGTGTGGACCCCCACGCCGCATGTCTTGCCCACCTCGGCGACGGCCACCACGCTGCCTACCTGACGGGTCTGGAGCCCGGCAGCGATCTCGACTACCGTGACACCTCGCTCACCAAAGACCTCCTGAACGGACTGCTGAATGCTGTCCGGGATCCCGACACCCGGCGACCCCTCCTCGGGACGGCTCGGTTCGATGCGGCGCGGTTTCTGGGTGACGCCGACTTCGACCAGGGACCGGACCGGAACCGACCGCACCGAAGATGCCCTGCCGGAAGGCGACTTGGGAGGCCGGGACGCGCGCGTGCACATGGCATCCCTGCGCGGCGTGGATGCCGCTCCTCTGGTGCTGCACGACGTTGACCTCACCCACTGCCTGTTCTCCGGCGCCGTGCACCTCGATCAACTGCGCCTGGAGGGCGATTGCCCCCTCGCGCTTCCGCCCGCGGGAGTGCTCCGACACGGGCGCATACCGATGCGCTGGAGCGTACGGCGAACCCTGGCCGAGGAGCAGCACTGGCGCGCCGCACAAGGCCGCGACGCATGGACAACGGCACCGGCCGGAGCGGAGGTGTTGGGGCCGTCGGCGCCGGCCCCGCTGTACCGGCAGCTCCGTAAATCCTTCGAGGACAGCAGGAACGAGCCCGATGCCGCGGACTTCTACTACGGCGAGATGGAGATGCGCCGTCAGGACCTGAAGCGGCCCCGCGCCGAGCGCGTGCTTCTCTCCCTCTACTGGGCTGTGTCGGGCTACGGCTTGCGCGCGTCCCGGGCGCTGGTCTGGCTGCTGGGGGCCATGGTCGCCACCGTGCTCGTGATGATGCTGTGGGGCCTGCCGCAGGAAGACACGAAGCCCGCGCCCGGCGCAGGACGTCCGAGCGGTTCGAGAAATCCGTGCGCGTGGTGATCAATTCAGTCGTGTTCCGCTCAGCACCTCAATCGTTGACCACTTCCGGCACCTACACCGAAATGCTCTCCCGACTCGTCGAACCCGCCCTGCTAGGCCTCGCCGCCCTTGCACTCCACGGCCGGGTAAAGCGCTAGCAAGTGACTTGGCCGACTCAGAACGGCTGACCAGCCCAACAACCGGTTCTCGGGAGAACATCCAGGTCATTGCGGACGCAGATACGCGTCTGGTAGCGGGCACCACCGCGGACGCGCATGCCTGGCCCGCGTCCGGTCTGAGCCGGCACGGCCAGGGTGTGACGTGCCTCCTGGCGGCTGACGAACCACCGAACTCCGGGAACGAGCACTGGCCGGAAGGGCGCGGTTGCGGGTGCACGCGTTGCAGGGGCTCAACGGCGGCCGAACATCGGCCGGCTTTCCCAGAAGACCCACGTGCTCGTTGGGACGGCCGGCGACCTCAAGGGTTCTGAAGTCGCGCTTGTGGAGGCCGTGGACGTATGTACGGCCCGACGCCCGGCCACCGGCTATGAGGCACTTGGAGCCGCTGCACCCAGCGGTGCTCCGGCGCAGGAACTGCTCGCCCGCGAGCCGTTTGAAGACGGGTCCTAGGTGGTCACACAGGGTGGGTCGTACGGCAGTTGGGGAACGTATCGGCTCCATTGCTGTCGGCTCAGGGCGCCGGAACTCCCGGCGCAGATACGGCTGATGGCGGACTCGACGTTCAGGTCCCAGAGCGTGGCCACGCCGTCGTCGGTGGTGGCGGCCAGGGTGTGACCGTCCGGGCTGAACGCGAGAACGGCGACGAATCCGGTCTCCACGGTCAGCGGTTGGCCGATGAGGGTGGGGTGGTCGGGATCGGTGACGTTCCACAGGTTGATGGTGCCGTTGTCGGTGTGGCCGGCCGCTGCGAGGGTGTGCCCGTCCGGGCTGAACGCCACCGACCACAGGCTGCCGCCGGGCACCGTCAGGGAACTGCCCCTGCGCGTCAGGTGGTTGGGGTCCGTGGCATTCCACAGGGTGACGGTGCCGCGGCTGTTTCCGGTGGCGAGCGTGCGGCCGTCCGGGCTGAACGCCACCCAGGTGCTGGTGCCGTCCGGCTGGTCGATCGGCTCCCCGATGCGGACCCCGGGGGCCGTCGTACTCCACAGGCCGACCCTGCCGTTGCTGCTGCCGTCGCCGCCGGCCGCCAGCATCGTGCCGTCGCGGCGGTACGCCAGGGAGAAGACGGACGTCGTGTCGGAATTGGAGATGGTGGTGGCAAACGACTCGGGGTTCGCGGGGTCGCTGACGTCCCACAGGGCGATGCTGCCGAGCTTGTCGTCGCCGGCCGCGGCCAGCGTGTGGCCGTCCGGGCTGAACGCCAGGGAGAAGACGGCCCCGCGCGCTCCGGTGAGGGTGTCGCGGAGGCGAACGGGATGGCTGGGGTCGGCGGTGTTCCACAGCGTGACGGTGCCGCCGCCGTCGCCTGCGGCCAGGGTGTGCCCGTCCGGGCTGAACGCCACGGCGTCGACCGGGTGCTTGGGACCGGTGAGCGGATCACCGCGGGGAACGGGGTGGTCGGGGTCGGCGGTGTTCCACAGGGAGACGGTGTCGTTCTGGTTTCCGGCGGCCAGGGTGTGCCCGTCGGGGCTGAACGCCACGGCTGCCACATTGCCGCCGCCGCCGATGATCCTGGTCGGCGGCAGATTCCACAGATCGACGTTGCCGTCGCTGTTCCCGGCGGCGAGGGTGCGGCTGTCCGGGCTGAACGCCAGGTCGGTCACCTTGTCGCCGGGACCGGTCAGCGGCCGGCCCAGCGGGACGATGGCCCTGGGGTGGGCGACGTTCCACAGATGGATGGTGTGGTCGGAGCTGCCGGCGGCCAGGGTGTGCCCGTCCGGGCTGAACGCCACCGACATGACGGGCTCGGCGGGTCCTGTCAGTGGCTTGCCCAGGGGGACGGGGTTGCCGGGGTCCGCGACCTGCCACAGGTGGACCTTGCTGTCTTTGGAACCGGCGGCCAGGGTGCGGCTGTCGGGGCTGAACGCCAGGGAGAGGACGAGATACCCGGCCTTCAGGGAGCGGCCGCGGCCGGGGTGGGCCGGGTCGGTGGCGTTCCACAGCCTAATGGTGCCGGCGTCGTCGTCGCACGCGGTGGCCAGGGTGCGGCCGTCGGGGCTGAACGCGATGCGAGAGGAGTAGACGTCGGGGCAGTCGAGGTTCAGGGGCGCTCCCGCGGGGGCGACGTCGTCGGGGCGGGTGACGTTCCACAGGCTGACGAGTCCGGCGTGCCAGCCGGCGGCCAGGGTACGGCCGTCGGGACTGAACGCCACCGATTCGACGGAGGTCGCGGCGTCCCAGTCCTGAATGGCGGGACTCTTCAGCCGGCCGAGCAGGACCGGGTTGCTGGGGCTGGTCAGGCTCCACAGGTCGACGAATCCGCCGGAACCGGCGTCGCCGTTGTGGCTGGTGTGGCCGCCGACGGCCAGCACCCGGCCGTCCGGGCTGAACGCGAGCGACAGGATCGAGTTGACGGAATGGTCCACGGGCAGGGGTTTGCCCAGCGCCACCGGACGGCTGGGATCGGAGACGTCCCACAGCCGGACGAGTTTCTGGTTGACGTTCCCGGCCGCCAGCATGTGCCCGTCGGGGCTGTAGGCCACGGTGTACACCGAGCCGCGCGGACCGGGCAGCCGGGTGTCCAGCGGTGTGTTCTCGGTCGTGATGAGCCGGGACGCCGCCTCCGCGGTCGGGTCCATGCGGTAGGCGGTCAGCGCGAGTTGAGCGGACAGTGAGGGATCGGTCGGCGCCAGTTGCACGGACGCGGAGGTGACGGCGGCGGTGATGGCCCGGTCGCGGGATTGCAGGGCTTGGGCGGCGGCGGTCCGGGCGTTGGACTCCTGCCGGAAGGCGAACACCGCGGCCAGCGAGGCGACCACGGCCAGGGCGGTGATGGCGGCGACCGCCCCGCGTCGGAGCCGTTGCCCGCGCCGCTGGTGGTGGCGGGCGGCTGCCAGGAACGCCCGGGCGGCGCCGCTGAGTTCGGGCCCGTGCGTCTCGGCCCAGGCGAGGGCGGCCTCCAGGCGGTTGCCGCGGTACAGCGCGGCTGCCTCCCGGCCGGCCTGTTCCCAGAGCCCGGCCGCCTCCTCCAGATCCTGTCGTACGAGGTTCCCGCTGCGGTCGTGCTCGATCCAGTCCCGCAGCCGGGGCCAGGCACGGATGAGCACCTCATGTGTCATCACCACCACCGTGTCCTGGTCCCGGGTCAGGAGCCGGCCACGGGTGAAGTCGTCCAGGACTCTGACGGCCGCTTCCCGGTCCGGCGCGTGCCGCAGCAGCTCGTCGTACCGGACGCGCCGGCGGGTGTCGTCGGCGTCGCGTCCCACGATGACGAGCCGCAGGAACACCCACCGTGCGGCCTCCTGGCAGGGCGGCGGCAGGGTGTCGTAGAGCCTGTTCGCCGTGGTGGCGATGGCGCCCTGGATGCCGCCGGTGACGCGGTATCCGTCCACGGTGAGGGTGTGGCCGTGGCGCTGCTGCCAGGTGGCCCGCAGCGCGTGTGCGAGCAGCGGCAGCCGGCCCGTGGTGCTCGTGCCGACCGGTCCCCCGACCGCGCCCAGGTCCGCCAGCAGCACCTCTACCAGGCCGTCTTCGACGTCGAGTCCCACGTTGGCGGCCGGGCTGCGGATCGCCTTCTTGAGTTCGTCCTCCGTCATCGGCTCCAGCAGGACCGGTCCGGCCTGGAGCGCCGACCGGAGCTGTGGATGGGCCGTGCACGCGGCATAGAAGTCCGCGCGCACTCCCAGCACCACGACCGCACCGCCGGCGGGCCCGGCCAGCCGGTCCAGTACGTCGATGAACCACTGCCGTTCGGTCTCGTCGCCGCAGGCCGTGAAGACCTCCTCGAACTGGTCGACCACGACGACCAGACCCGCGGAGGGGGAATCCTCGGTGGGCGCCGGATCGCCGGCTTTGGTGATCTCGCGCAGCTCGGCAAGGCACTGGGCGGGATCAGCCCGCCACTTCGGTGCGGTGCGCCGGGCGGCCTCGGTGTCCAGCCCGGCGGCGGCCGCCAGTGCCAGGGCCGGGGACGCCGTCGGGGTCAGCAGCAGCCGCGGCCAGGTGCTCGAACCCGCCACCGGAAGCCGGCCGTCGTCCAGGGCCGGCAGTACCCCGGCCGTGAGCAGGGACGACTTCCCGGCCCCCGAGGGGCCGATCAGCACCAGCGGGCCGCCCTCACGCAGCCGGGCGTCCATCCGCTCGCACACGAGGTGAACCATGCGCTCACGGCCGTAGAACCACTGCTTGTACCGCGTGTCGAACGGGGCCAAGCCCGGGTACGGGCACAGCACTTGGTCGGCGCCGGGGCCGGGTACGGTTCTGCGCCCCTCGTCGCCGACGCGAATGTGCATGTCGCGGCCGGCCTGGAAGGAGCTGCCACCTCCCGTCACGGTCGCCTCCTGCCGTTTCGGCTGCCAGAGCGGCGGCCTGTCGGGGGGCGGGGCACCGGTGTCGCGTTCCGTCACGCCTGTCCGCCTCTGGTGATGGTCATGTCCCGGCCGGCCAGGAACGCGTCGCCGCCGGAGACATGTGCCTCCAGCGTCATCGAGCCCGTGATCCGCTGTTCCGGGGTTTGGGCAGCGCGCAGTTCCTCGCCCAACAGAGCGCGCAGCTCGTCGACGACGTCCGGCCGCGTGGCTATCAGCCGGATGATGCGGGCCTGCCACTCGGCGACCAGCAGCCCCTGGAGCTCCTGGCCGTCGCCCGCGTGCCGTGCCTGAAGCAACTCGCCACGTGCGTCGGCGAGTTCCTCCTCGACGCGCTCCGGGTGCGCGGACCGCCACAGTGACAGGACCGAGGACTTGACCGCGGCCCAGCCGTCCGTCGCCAGCAGATCGATCAGGCGCGCCGCGGCCGCCGATGCCAGGCCGGCGAGTTCCACACTCGTCTCCATGCCTTCTCCTTGTCACTTACCGTGCGTGGGCCGCGATCGCGGTCAATGTCAGGTGGGAGGCGATGAACACGTGGTCGCCGCCCACCGTCCACAGGAACCCCACGTCCGGCTGCCCGGGGTCGCGATATTTCCACCGGGCCCTGCCGGTGGCCGCGTCGATGGCCCACAGTGTCTTCGCGGTGTCTGTGGCGAAGACGGTGTCGGCCGAACACTGCGCGCTCCTGCCGGAAAGCCGGGAGGAGGCGTTGAACGCGTTGGAAATGCCGATGTCGCTGGCCCCGTCGAGCGTCGCGACCCACTGGATCGTGCCGTCGGCCGTGGCCAGGGCGGCCAGGTCGCTGCCGACCGGTACGTAGACGGTCGCGCCGTCCGGACTGGAGAACGGGGCGCCGATCCGGACCTGGTCCCCGTTCTTCGCGTCGAAGCGCTGATGCCACTTCTCGCTGCCCGTGGCCGCGTCGACGGCGAACAGCGTGTCGCCGTTGCCGCCGCCGAACAGGAACAGCCCGGCGGCATAGCACGTCAGCGGCCAGCCGGCGGAGAAGTAGTACGCGTCGTCCGGGACGGATACGTTCCAGCCGCGGGCGCCTTTCCTGCCGGCGTCGATCATCTGGACGCGGCCGGGTTTCTTGCCCGGAACTTCCGAGGTGGCCAGCAGGTGAGAACCGGTGGGCGGCACGAGCACGTTGTTGATGTCCGTGCCCTTGACCTGCCAGCGTCGCTTGCCGGTGGCGGCGTTGTACGCACGGATGTAGCCGGAGGTCGGAGACTCGGAGGAGTACGCCCCGGATGTCTCAAGCAGAGTCCCGCACACATAGACCGTGTTCCCCGCGACTGCCACGTAGTGGCTGATGTACATCGGCGCATCCGAGCCGCCGCCGGGATCGACGCCGGCCATCACAGTCGCCCACTTCACCTTCCCGCTGGAGGCGTCGAACGCCGCCAGCAAGCCTGACTGACTCGGTGTGTCGCAGAGCAGGTAGAACACACCGTCCGCGTACGCCGTCGGGTACCTGTCGCCGCTCGTGCCCAAGAAAACGGTCGGGTTCAGCGGGGAGAACACGGATTTTCCGGTCGTGGCGTCCAGGAAGGACGTGGCGGTGTCCGTGACCACCATGACCACCTTGTCGGACGCTTCCAGGCATTTGGGGGCGTGCTTTCCGGCGCCCGACCATGCCTTGGTGGCGTCGGGTCCGGCCAGCACGATCGCTTCCGGTCCGTCCGTCGAGGACGGTGACGCGGAGGAGGCCGACGTGGACCGCCCGCCTGACGGAGAGGTCGACCGCGCAGTGGACCCGGGCCCGCCGGCCCGGCCGTCGGATGCCGGCGACGAGTCGCCGGAAAAGGCGAGTGCCGCCGCGGATCCGCCGAGTACGGCCGCGCCCCCGGCCAGACCGAGGATCAGCTTCCGGCGGCTGACACCCGTCCCGGCAGCGATCGCCGGCGGCGGCGGAAAGGGGTCCCGGCCGCCGCCCTCGGCGGACGCCGACCCCATCGCCGCGGCCGCGGCGGCCATGTCGGCGGTCACCGTCGGCGGCAGCCAACTGCCCTTCAGGGCCGGCAGGTTCTGATGCCTCAGGTAGTCGACGAGTTGCTCCGCGGTGGGACGGTCCGGCGGGTCCGGGTACAGGCAGCCGCCGATCACCTCGCGCAGCGACACGGGGAGGGCGTCCGTGTCCGGCTCGCCTCCGGAAGCCGCGAACAGCACGGTCGACCCGAGGTCGAACATGTCGTCCGTCGGTGCGGGCGCCGGACTGCCGGTGGCTCCCACGATCCCCAGGGCGGTGATGCGGGGTCCGTCCATGGTCAGCAGCACCGAGTCCGGGCTCACCTCGCCGTGGACCGTCCCGGCCGCGTGGAGTGCGGCCAGCGCCCGGGCGAGGCCGTCGGCGAGCATCCGCAGAGCCGGTTCGGACAGCGGGCCGTGCCGGTCCACCGCCTGCCGGAGCGGCAGTCCGGCGGTGAACTCGGTGGCCAGCCAGGGAACCGACGCGTCGGCGTCGGCATCCACCACCGGTGCGAGGAAGGCACCGGACAGCGTCCGTGCCGCCTCGACGGCGACTCGGAACCGGTCCCGGAACCCCGGGTCCGCGGCGAGTTCGGGCCGCACGACCGTGACCGTGACGAGTCGCCCCTCATCCGTGCGGGCTGCGAAGACTTCGCCCCCGCCGACCGTGCTCTGTCTTCCGAGCAGCGCATACGGCCCGATCCGATGAGCACCGTCTGCTCCGGGATGATCCATCGTCCGCCCCTCACGCCAGCCTGATCGTCTGATCACGGGCCGCCTGGTAGGCGCTGCCACCGCCGGACACATGGGCCGTCATGGTCACCGACGGCTCCGGATCGGAGGCAGGCGCCGTGCCGTCCCCGGGCTCGGCAGCGGGGTCGGTATCGGCATCGGTATCGGCATCGGCTTCGGCATCGGCATCGGCATCGGACAGGAGAGCGGTCACCGCGTCGCCCAACTGCCGCAGCCCGTCCGGCAGATGGGTCTCCGGCACGCGGAGGAACTGCAGGCGCGCCAGCTGTGCGATCTCGGCCGGCAGCGCCGAGGCGTCGGGCAGCATCGTCGCGTCACCCAGAAGGACCGGGACGACGCGGTTTCCCGCCCGCAGAGCTGTCGCGATCTCCACGCGCACCCAGTCGTGAGCCCGGTCCAGGAGCCGCACACCGTCCTCGCTCCGCGCATCGAGCCACCCTGGCCCGATCAGTACGCACATGAGCTCGCACTCGGCGGCCTGCCGCCGCAGGATCTCGGCGAAATCGGCCCCGGGCGGTATCGACCGGCCCGACTTGAAGATCTCGTCGGCACCCAAGCGGTCGGACAGCGCGCGGTAGACGCGGTCTCGCATCCACCGGGAGTCCGGTTTGCGAAAGCTGAGGAAGATACGCGGCACAACTGTCCCCTGTCTGGGAGGCTTTGACCTCAGGAATCGTGCTCACCCTAGGGGTGGAGTACACGCTCGGTGGCTATTCGCCAGGGATTGAATAGCGGTTGCAAGGCTCCGTACGCTGGCCGGTATGGACTCGGCGGACAGCGCGGCGGAGACGGTCCCGGCAGGGAGAACGACCGGTATGTGCCTGCCGCCGGGCGACTTCGGCGTCGTCCTGGCCACACTCCGGGCACGTCGGGGGTGGAGCGTGCGCGAGTTCGCCCGGCGGGCGAACGTGTCCGAAGGGCAGATCTGCAATCTGGAGAGCGGGTTGCGCAACCCGACGCCCGCTGTGGCGGCGGCATGCGACGCGGCCTTGGGCACCGGCGGGGAACTCGTCGAGCTGGCCGGGGCCGGCCGCGGCGGCGCCCGGGCCGAGGGCGTCGTCGACGCCGGCCCCGTGGTCGCCGGATACGAGCGGGTCCTGTGGGAGCTGAAGGACATCGGCAGATCCACCGGACCGAGGTTCGTCACCGCTTCGATGAAGTCGATCACGCGGATCCTGACGGACGCCGGTCCGCACGCCGTCGGCGAGCAGCGTGCCGAGATCTGGCTGCTGGCCTCGAGGTTCGCCGAATACACCGGGTGGATGGCACAAGAGGCGGGAAATCCCGCGGAGGCGTTGCGCTGGACGAATCTCGCGGTCCGCTGGGGCGCACGGGGCGGGGACGACACGGTGGCCGCGTATGCCCTGGTCCGCAAGGCGTTCATCGCCCAGCACCGCGGTGACACCGATGCGGCGATCGCATTCGCCGACCAGGCGGCCGGACACCCGGCGGCCAACCCGGTGATCCGCGCGCATGCCGCCCGCCGCGCGGCCCAGGGGCATGCGCGCCGTGGCGATGCGGGGGCCTGCCGGGAGGCACTGGAGCGGTTCGGAAGCCACGCCGCCGAGGCCATCGGCGACCCGACCCCTCAATGGGGCCCGCGCATCGAGAACGGCAACCCTCGGCTCATCGAGGCGTCCTGCATGCTCGGCCTCCGTCACTTCGAGCCGGCCGCCGACCTTTTCGCCGCCGAGCTCCGGCACCGGCCGGCCGTCCCGGCGGACAGCAACTCCCAGGCCCGCTTCGCGGTGCGGCAGGCGACAGCCCTCGCCGGTGTCGGCCGCCTCGACGACGCCTGCCAGATCGTCGAGGCCACGCTGCCCGCGATCAAGCGCATCGACTCGGCCACCGTCCGTGCGGAGCTGGGCCGGTTCGTGGAACAGGCCCGGACCCGGAGAGCCGGCCCGGGCCAACTCGCCCTCATCGACGCATCGGCCGCCCTCGCGATCGGCTGACAGCCGCGATCGGCCGGCGACGGACAAATCCAGGGTCCGTCTTGACCTGCCGGAACGCCACAGCCCATGACAGACCGTCCACGCCCGCTTCCGCCGTTACGCCCCGCACCGCCGTCGGGGCATGCTGGTGGTCCTGCACGTGGGCCGGGAGGTGTTGGGATGCGGTGGTGGGCCGGAGGATGGATGGTCGCCGTGACGGTTGTCCTGGCGGGGTGTCACGCGTCGGAAGGCGGTGGATCGGTGGGAGGGCCGTCGCGCGACGGCGACTCGGCGAGGCCGTCGGCCAGTGCGTCGACGCGGACGCCGGCAGCGCCGTCCGCCGGTGCGACCGGGGAAAGCCCGTCGGTGTCGGCCACCGGCTCCTCCGCTTCGCCGGCGAGCTGTGCCGCTGGGCACGCGGAGGTCACCGTCAGCCCTGGCGACGCGGTCGTACGGCGGTTGTGTGTGCGGCCCGGGACCGTGGTGTCGCTCGTCCTGCTGCCTCGCCCGGACGACAAGCGGTGGACGGCCGTGCGGAGTTCCGCGCCGGCTCTCGTTCTGACGTCCGGGTGGCGGGCGGACGCGGACGGTACGGCCCACGCCTCGCTGCGGTGTGCCGGGACAAGGGGCGGTACGGCGGACGTCACCGCGTCGGCGAAGGCGCCGGATGTGGCGGGTGCGGCGCGCGTCGTCCTCACGCTGCACGTGCGTGTGGTGCCGTACACGACGCAGGGGTGACCCCGGCGAGCCGGGACCACCCCTCCGACTGCCGCCGCGTCAGCGGCAGTTGCGTACGTCGATCGTGTAGATCCCGCGGCCGTGGGTGGCCGCGTACAGCGTCCGGCCGTCCGGGCTCAGCTTCAACTGGAGTACGGCGACTGCCGGGAGGTTCCCGACGCGCTCCCAGGTCGTACGGCCCGGGGCGCGGTAGACGACGCCGAGGTCGGTGGCGACGGCGAGGCCGCCGTTCGGGGTGACGACCGCGGAGTTGGTCGGTACGTCGGGGAGGTTCTTCGAGATGTCCTTCCAGGTGGTGCCGCCGTCGGTGGACTCGAAGACGTGGCCGACACCGGCGCCGGGGCCCTCGGTCCAGTGCCGGGAGAAGCCGTTGACCGCGAGGTAGACGTGGTCGGCGTTCTTGGGGTCGACGGCGAAGCCGGCGAGGTAGCGGTTGGGTACGGTGCCGTCCGCGCCGGTGGCCGGGAGGGCGATGTCGTGCCAGCCGGTGCCGTCCGCGTTGCCGACGGAGATGCCGCGGGCGAAGCCCTGGTTGTTGCAGGGGCCGCACCAGGCCGCGTACACCTTGCCGCCCGAGGCCGCGACGGCGGTCGCCGTACGGCCCTCGCCGAGGTCGTACACGCTGGTCCACTCGTCGCCGCTGCGGATGGCGTAGCCGTGGGTCTGGACCCAGATGTGGCGGCCGCCCGCGATCCAGGTCGAGCTGTTCTTCATGTCGGCCGTGATCGGGGCGATGAAGCGAGCCTCACCGGTGGCGTTGTCGGCGGGGGCGACGTTGTACGACGTGATCTTGCTGGGGTCGGTGACCCAACTCCCGTCGTTGATCGCACAGTTCTGGGTCACCTGGATGGCGAGGTAGACGTACTCCTCGGCGATGTTGCAGCCGTTGGCCGGGTCGGTGAGCGTGTCGCCGCCGTCGCCGCCGAAGTCGGAGCCCATCACGGTGTCGTTGCTGCGCAGGATCGACTGGCCGTTGTCCTGGAGACCGCCGGTGACGGAGACGCCGCCGTAGGTCAGGTCCTTGCCGACGCCGACCGAGTAGTACTGGAGGGTGTCGATGGTGCCGTCGTTGAGCGAGGTCCAGTCGGTGGCGTGCCCGGAGGCGTCCTGGGAGCCGTCGAGCGGGCGCTTGTAGACGCCGCCGTCGTTGCCGACGTAGACGAAGCTCTTGCCGTGGTAGCTGCCGATCGCGACGCCGTGCTGGTCGGAGTGGGTGGTCGGGCTGCAGTCGCCGGTCTGCTTGGCGGGGTCGATGCTCCAGCAGGGGAAGCCGAAGTTCCAATACGGGCCTACGGTCGACCAGTTGGTGCCGCCGTCCTTGGTCTCGTAGACCTCCTCCAGGCCCGCGTACACGTGCTCCGCGTTCGCCGGGTCGACGGTCAGGAACTGGTTGTACCAGGCCTGCACGCCGGGCATGTAGCCGCTGGAGGTCAGCGCCGAACCGTCGGCGGCCAGGCCCTTGTAGTCGGCGATCTTCGTCCAAGGGCCGGTCGGGGAACCGGACTTGGAGACGTAGATGCCCTCCAGACCGCTGTCCGGGTTGGTGTTGAGCTGCTCCGGGGACTGGTCGACGGCGTAGTAGCGGGAGCCGTCGGCGGAGCGGGCGAAGGTGACGTTGCCGACGTCGTCCGCGTCGGCGGGCAGGTCGCCCAGGCCGCTGGTGATCCGGGTCCAGGTGCCGTCCGCGCCCTTGGTGTAGAAGCCGTTGTAGTCGTCACCGCTGCGCCAACCAACCGCGAGGACCACCTTGTTGGGGTCCTTCGGGTCGATCGCGATGTCGTTGGCGATGTTCTTGTACGCGGCCGAGTCGTCGTTCGCGAGTGAACCGCCCGGCAGATAGGCCGGGTTGGGCGCGAACTCCAGCTTCCAGGCGCCGCTCAGCTTCTTCGTGGAGTGGCTCCACACGCCCTCACTGGTCGCCGCCCACACCTTTCCGCCGCCGAAGCGCAGTTCGTGGATGGTGGTGGACTCCAGCTCGTCGCCGCCGACCCGGCTGCGGGCGGAGAACGTGCCGTGACGGGGGTTCGACAGGACGTAGACGCCGCTGCCGAGGTAGGCGTCCGCGTTGGTCGTCGCCTCGCCGGTGCCCAGCCACAGCCGTCCGGCGCCGTCCAGCGCGAGCGCGCCGGTGGACTGCGAGGGCAGCGCGTCGCTGATGGGCTGCCAGCGGCCGCCACCGGTGTGCGAGCGCCACACTCCGCCGCCCGCGCTGCCCGCGTAGACATATCCGTCGTCGTCGGCGGCCATCGCGGCCATCCGGCCGGTCACATTGCCCGAGCCGCCGCTGGAGTTGGAGTCGTAGTCGCGGTAGCGCGAGTCGTCGGAGTTGTACGGCAGGTTCGTGATGTTGCGCCAACTGCCGCCGGTGCTGGGCAGGTTGGTCAGACTCGTCCAGGCGGCGCCGTACGCGCCCGGTGCGACGATGCCGGGTGAGGTGCGGGCCTCGGCGTACTGGTCCGCGCCCTCGGCTATCTCGTCGGCCTCGTTGCCGTCGTCACCGCCGCCGTCGTCCTCGGCCTTGGCCTTCGGACTGACGGTACCCACCGACTGCCCTCGTTCGGCGGCGAGTTGAGCGAGTGCGCGGGCGCCGAAGGGGCTGCTGTCCCCGCCGGGCGCGGCGTCGGCGGGTACCGCCACGAGTGCGGCGGTCGCGGTGATGGCGCAGATCGTGAACCAACGTCTCTTGCGGGTCGGTACTGACACCAGGTCCTCCCGAGCGGGTACGGATACAGCCGTCGGGGACGACCCGACCACCGGAGGCAGGAGGAGTCCGGCATTTGGACAGCCCTTGACCAGAACCTGTCACTATCGATGGCTGGAAGTCGACCGGACCGCCGGGCCGTCGCCGATCACTCCGGGCACTCCGGGTCAGAGGGTCGCGGTCCGCGCGCGGGCGACGACCGGCAGCACACCGGCGACGACCAGTGCGATGCCGCCGGAGATCAGCAGGGGGAGGTGACCGTCGGTGCCCCAGGCGAGCCCGGCCCACACGCCCGCGAGCAGGACGGCGGCACCGGTGGCGCCCTGGTAGAGACCCTGCGCGGTGCCTTGTTGGTGATCGGGCACGAGCGTGGAGATCCAGGCCTTGCCGACCCCGTCGGTACAGGCCGCGAAACCGCCGTAGAGCGGCAGCACCACGAACACCGACCAGGGGCTGCGGATCAGGCCCAGGCCCAGGTAGCCGATCGCGAAGAAGACCAGGCCGGCGGCGAAGACCAGCGGGCGGGGGAGCCGGTCGGACAGTGCTCCCGCGGGGTAGGACAGGGCGGCGTAGACGAGGTTGTAGACCGCGTACGCGCCCACCACCCCGGCTGTCGACAGGCCCAGGTCATGGGCGCGCAACAGCAGCAGCGCGTCGGGGAAGTTGACCAGGTTGAAGGCGAGCAGCACCCCGAGGACCCGCCAGTAGGGGCGGGGCAGGGACCGCCAGGGCGTGCGTGCGGTCCGCGTCGAGGAGCCGTCCGTCCCCTTGGTCCGGGGGTCCCGGACGGCGGCGACCAGCGCGACCGATGCGACGGCGGGGATCACGGCGATCCAGAACAGCGGGCGCAACCGGTGGTCGAGCGCCTCGTACAGGACCAGCCCGACGAGCGGGCCGACCACCGCGCCGGCGGTGTCGGCCGCCCGGTGCAGCCCGAACACCTTGCCGCGCTGTCCGCTCGGAACGCCTTCCACGAGCAGGGCGTCGCGAGGCGCCCCGCGCATGCCCTTGCCGAGCCGGTCGGTGACCCTGGCGACGAGGACCAGCGGCCAGGCGGTCGCGAGCGCGATGAGCAGTTTGCCGACCGCGGCCAGGCCGTATCCGGCACCGATCAGCGGACGGCGGGTGAACCTGTCGGCCAGGCGCCCGGCGGCCACCTTGGTGATCGAGGCGGCGCCCTCGGCCACTCCCTCGATGGCACCGACCGCGACGGGCGGCGCGCCGAGCACCACGGTCAGGAAGATCGGCAGGATCGGGTAGAGGAGTTCGCTGGCCGCGTCCTGGAGAAAGGACACCCCGCAGAGCACCTTGACATTGCGGGTCAGCCACGCGGGGCGGTGTCCGGTCGGTCGGGGGGTGCTGCTGGGATCGGTCACGGGTACAGGATCTCCGGGAAACGGTGGAACGCCATGGGCAGGACGGTGCGGCTGTGGTGCGAGCCCCGCCCACTGGTCCGGACAACAAAGAACCCCCGCGTCATCGACCTGGGGTTTCTCCTGGAGCGGGTGACGAGAAGAGAGCCGAGCGGCTCGCTGCCGCGCACATCGCGCTCGGCCGGCCGGCCGGGTATCCGGGGGAGTCAAGTGCCGCCGTGATACCGGATGTTCCACCTCAGCGGGAGAAGCCGGGACTCGGCCCGCGCACCGGTCGGGTACCGGGGGGCAGTTGACCCCGAAGTGGACGCGGCCGGTGTTCTTGGGGGCGATGGTGAAGCCGCTGAGGTGGTGGTGGGACCTGGAGGCGGGCGGAGCCGTGGGCCTGCTCGACACGAGGGGCGGCCCGGTCACTGGATAGGGTCGGGGAGTGGACCGCAGCAGCAGACAGCCGGGCGACGTGTTCGCCGGCCAGGCGCGGGGGGAGCTGTCGTCGCGGGCGGTGCGAGCGCTGTGGTGGGGGTCGGCCGGTCTGGTGCTCGCCGTACCCGGTACCGCGGTGCTCGTCGCCGGCGCGGGGCGCGGTTGGCGACTGTACGTGGCCGTGGCCCTGGTTCTCGTGCAGGTCTGCGCCCTGCGGTGGCAGATGCGGGCCCCGGTTGCCGTGCTCGCTGTGAACGCGGTGGCGGGGATCGCGGTGTGGGCGCTGCTGCCCGCGGTGTCCTTGACGGGGGCGCTGCTCGCGGCGCAGGTCGCCTTGTGCGTACTGTCGGCCACCAGGCCGCGGCGGGTCTCGGTGCGGGCGCTCGCGGCGATGTGCCTGCCGGTGCCGCTGGCGTTCTGGGCAGGGGGTGGCCCCACGGGGGTGACGGTCTGTCTGCTGGCGGTGGTCCTCGCGTGGACCGTGGGTCAGTGGCGCCGGGCACAGCGGGCACGGGCGGCGGCGGAGTTGCGCCGGGCCGTGGTCGAGGAACGGGCGCGGATCGCGCGCGAGGTGCACGACGTGGTGGCGCACACACTTTCCGTGATGGTCATCCAGGCGGGTGCCGCGGATGACGTGTTCGCACAACGCCCCGACCAGGCCCGTCAGGCGCTGCGGGCCATTGAGACGGGCGCCCGCTCGGCGCTCGGTGAACTGCGGCTCCTGCTACGGGCGTTCGGTCCCGAGGACATGCGGGACGGTGAGGCTGGGGAGCAGCGGGAGCCGGGGCCCTCGCTCGCCCGCCTGGACGAGTTGGCCGACCCCGTGCGTGCGACCGGGATGACCGTGCGCGTGCACCGCGAGGGCTCCTTCGACGGGCTGCCGGCCGTGGTGGACCTGGCGGCGTACCGGATCGTCCAGGAGGCTCTGACCAACACGCTGCGCCACGCGGTCGGCGCCGACGAGGTGGGCGTGTGCGTGACGGTCGAGGAGGAGTGCGTGAAGATCTCGGTGGTCGACAACGGGCGTACACCACAAGGCCGTTCGGACGCGGCGGGAGCGGCGGCGGCAGCGGGACGCGGTCTGGTGGGGATGAGGGAGCGGGCACGGCTCGTGGGTGGCAGTCTGCGCGCCGGTCCGCTACCCGGGGGCGGGTTCGAGGTGGCGGCGCGGCTGCCGGTGGAGCGCGTGTCATGACGCTGCGTGTGGTGGTGGCCGATGACCAGGCCCTGGTCCGTACCGGATTCCGCATGATCATCGACGCCCGGGACGACCTGGAGGTGGTCGGTGAGGCGTCCGACGGCCGGGAGGCGGTGCGGCTGACGCGGGAACTGGCACCTGACGTGGTGCTGATGGACGTACGCATGCCCGTCGTGGACGGTATCGAGGCGACCCGGCGGATCGCGGAGTCGGGCAGTGCGGCCCGGGTGCTCGTGCTGACCACCTGGGACCTGGACGCGCATGTGCTCGCCGCGCTGCGGGCGGGGGCGAGCGGTTTCCTGCTCAAGGACATGCGCCCCGCCGAACTCGTCGACGCGATCCGTCTCACCGCCCGCGGCGACGCGCTGCTGGCACCGGCCGTGCTGGGCCGCGTCCTCGACCGGTTCCTGCGCACCACGCCCGACGCGGCGGCGCCGCCCTCCCTGCGGGACCTCTCCGGCCGCGAGCGGGAGGTGCTCACCCTGATCGGGCAGGCGCTGTCGAACGCGGAGATCGCCGAGCGGCTGCGCCTGTCGGAGGCCACCGTCAAGAACCATGTCACCGCGGTACTGCGCAAACTGGGCCTGCGCGACCGCGTCCAGGCCGTCGTCGCCGCCTACGACCACGGCCTCGTGCAGCCGCACCGCCCCTGACGCAACGCCTCCTCCTCAAGGAGGAGGCCGGGCCGCGGTCCTCCTGCGTTCCCAGTGCCGTTCCGTCCGCGTGGCCGATCCAGGGCCGGGCCGCCCGGCCATAGCGTCGAGGTGTGAACGATGACCTGGCCTGCCTCATGTATCTGCTCGCCTACGACGACGCGGCCGAAGGCCCCTACGACCGTCGCCGCACCCAGCTGCTGGTCCGGGCCGCCGCCCTGGTCGACCTGGCGTCGCGCGGCCGGCTGGCGGAGGACGGCGGCGGCAGGGTCACCGTGTCCGGCATCCGGCCGACCGGTGACCCGGTCCTGGACGGCGTGCTGCGCGACGCAGCCGCCGGGCACGGCTGGAAGCACCTCGTACGCCGCCACCGCAAGCAGACCCTGACCCAGGTGGAGGACCGGCTCGCCGCGGCGGGAGTGCTCACCGTGAAGGCGCCTCGCATCCCCTTCGCCGCCCGGCGCCTGACCGTGACGGACCGCGCCGTGCCCGCCGTGCTCCGCGCCCGGGTGTCCGAGGCGCTGCACGGAGACCGCCCCGTCCGGGAGCTCCCCGCCGCCGACGCCGCGCTGCTGGCACTGGCCGCGGCGGGCGGCATCCGCTCGGTCGTCCCACGGCGGGACCACAAGACCTTCCGGGCCCGTATCGACGCCTGCACGGGGTCGCTGGCCGCCCTCGCGCCGGGCCTGGAGAAAGCCGTACGCACTCTGCCGATGACCATGATCGCCGCGAAGGGCGGCATGGGCGGCAGCTGAACCAGCTGACCGAACGGGGAGACCATGAGCAAGCACCGCATCCTGACCACCCTGGGCTGCGCCCTGACCGCCGTCCTCGCGACGGCCTGGTCCGCGGCGCCGCCGACCCGGCCCGCCGTCACCACGGTTCGTATCCACGACGGCCTGGTGCGGGGTGCCGCCCACGACGGTTACCGCACCTTCGAGGGCATCCCCTACGCGGCGCCCCCGGTCGGCAGGCTGCGCTGGGCGCCACCCCGCCCCGCGGCCCCCTGGCCCGGGGTGCGGGACGCGACCCGGCCCGCGAGCGCCTGCCCGCAGCCGGCCGGCGAGGTGCCGGGCGGCAGCACCGACGAGGACTGTCTCCACCTGAACGTCACCACGCCCGACGACGCGGGACCCGCGCGCCCCCGTCCGGTGATCGTGTGGCTGCACGGCGGCGGCTTCACCACCGGAGCGGGCAGTTCCTACGACGCCCACCGCATGGCCACCCGCGGCGACGTCGTGGTCGTCACCGTCGACTACCGCCTCGGAGCCCTCGGTTTCCTCGCCCACAGCGGGCTGCCCGGCTCCGGCACCTTCGGCCTGGCCGACCAGCAGGCGGCACTGCGCTGGGTCCGCACCGAGATCGGCGCCTTCGGCGGGGACGCGCACAACGTCACGCCGGCCGGTGAGTCCGCGGGCGGCTACAGCGTCTGCGCCCAGCTCGCCGCACCCGCCGCCGCGGGCCTCTTCGACCGGGCGATCATCGAGAGCGGCCCGTGCACAGGCCGCGCCGACCGTCCCTTCGCCCCGTCCTCCGTCCCCCTGTCCACGGCGCGCGCCACGGGCACGGACCTCGCGGCGAAGGTCGGCTGCCGCTCCGCCCACGACGTCCTGTCGTGCCTACGACGCGTGACCGTCCCGCGCCTGCTCGCGGCCCAGGACACCGACCAACAGCCCGCCTACGCCACCCCGTTGCTGCCCACCGACCCCGCGGCGGCGATCACCGCCGACCGCTTCCACCACGTCCCCGTACTCATCGGCAACAACCACGACGAGGGCAACGGCTGGGCCGCCGGGATCATCCAGGCCGGCAACCCCGTCACGGCCGACACCTGGCCCGACGTCGTGTCCGCCTTCTTCCCGTCCCCGGGCCAGGCGAAGGCGATCGTCCGCGAGTACCCGGTACACCCGACGACCGACGGAGGCCCGGTGTTCGGCGCGGTCATCGGCGACGCGAACTTCGCCTGCCCGACGGCGCGCACCGACGCCCTGCTCGCCGCTCAAGTCCCCACCTGGCGCTACGAGTTCGCCGACGAGCACGCCCCACCGCTCACCTCCGGCACACCGCCGTTCCCGCTCGGCGCACCGCACGCGAGCGAACTGCCCTACCTGTTCGACCTGGGCGGCCGCCCCCGCGACCTGACCGCGGCACAGCACCGACTGGCCGACACCATGATCGACTACTGGACCCGCTTCGCCCGCACCACCGACCCGAACGGCCCGTCATCGCCGTACTGGCCCCGACGCACCGTACTCTCCCTCGCACCGGACCACATCGCCCCCACCCACACGGCGGAGCCCCGCCACCACTGCGCGTTCTGGAACACCCACGGCTGACCCCCGTGAGGGCCTGCCGCCCCGCCCAACAAACAAGCCCCAGGCCACTGACCTGGGGCTTCAAAAAGAGCGGGTGACGAGAATCGAACTCGCACTCTCAGCTTGGGAAGCGACGGCGCTTGGGGAGGCGTGTGCCTTCTGACCTGGGTATATATGCTCTGGTGTGGCGCCCGGAAGCGCGGGATTGCACCGCTGTTGACCGTGGTTTACCGGTCTTAAGGGCACGCTATGGGCACGCCGTCGGCTCGGAGGCGTGACGGGCCGCTCTTGGTGGCCGGCGGGCGGCCGAGCCCTGGAAGTAGGCGTTGGCCGGAAGGTCGCCTTTGCAGGAGCATGCGGCAGGGCGAGGGCGGTGGATCAGTCAGGCGGCGGGGCCAGGCGTGGAGCGCCGTGGAAGACCTGACTGGTGTGCCAGGCACGGTGGCTGTCCGCGACGGGGCGGGCGGCCGACTGCGGGCCGATGACCGGGCGTCCGGCGAGTGCTACGACGTGGTCACGTGCGGCGGTGCTGTGGCCGACGAAGCGTTGCGAGACCAGGATGCGATGGCTGTCGTCGACGCCGAGGACTCCCTTGTCGAAGAGCTTGTGGTGCAGGGAGCACAGGCACAGTCCGTTGTCGACGTCGTCCGGTCCGCCGAAGGCCCACCAGCGCACGTGAGCGGCCTCCAGCCCGACAGGCACTGCGCCGATACGGCCGTCATAGCCGCAGAAGGCGCACCGGTACTCGTAGGCGGTCAGCACCAGTTCGCGCATCCGCCGGTCCCGTCGCCTTCTGGCGGCGGGGAGTTGGTGGATCTCCGCCGGCTCCAGGTCCAGGCCGACGGCTTCACACAGCTCGCTGTGGAGCGAGGGCGGGAAGTGCAGGTCGAGCAGCGATCGTGCCATCCGGTGCAGCAGTTCGGGTTCGCGCCGTAGCGCATTTCCGAGATCGGGCGCGAGTCGGCCGGTGGCACCCGAAGCCCGGAGTTCCCGAAGGCCGCTGCCCGGGCTGCCGGGACCACGGTCGGTACGCACCTCCCACACGCCGTCGCTGACCAGGTGGTGGAAAGGGTAGGCAGGCGACGTCTTGTTGGGCGGCCCGTACTCGGTCAGCAGCCGTTGCAGGTCCTCCTCCACCGCGCTGTACCGCAGCTCGCTGTCGGCGTCCTCCTGGAACCGGCCGAGGGCGTACAGGAGAAGGAGCGGTTTGTGCGGCGCACGCGTCCCGTTTCGGGTCCACTGTCTCAGCCTCGTGGTGCGCTCGAGCCAGTCCATGGCCAGTGATCGTAGCGACGGTTCGGACCTCGGTGGGCTGTCCGCGTCACCGCTACGCGGCGCGGGCGGCGGCCCATGTGCGATGGCCCAGGCTCAGGCGGGTGCAGGACCGGTGGATCACGTGCTGGACCTTCCGCTCGGGGCAGTTCAGGGCCAGGGCGATGTCCTCGGAGCTGAGCCCGTCGGCGAGCAGTCGGAGCATCTCGGCCTCGCCTGCGTCCAGGGCGAGGCCGGACAGGCCCGACGAGGACTGGTGGCGCAGTGCGCGCAGATCGGCTCGTAGCGCGCGAACCACCGATGCGGGGGGATCGGGAGCGGTTCGGCCGTCACGCGTACGAAGCAGGGCGAGGACGATCCGGTCGAGCCCGGCGCGTGAACGCGGCAGTACGCAGACCAGTCCGTGGTCGACCGCCCGCAGCAGTTGCCGCTCGGTTCCGAACCGCTCGGCGACGAGGACCACCTGCGGGCCGCTTCCTCGCGGCGGACGGTCCGCGTCGTGCATCACCTTGACCGTCTCTTCGTCGAGTTCGTGAGCCACTACCAGCATCGCCTCCGCCCGGGCCGCCTGCTCCCGGCCGAGCACCCGCAGGCGGGACTGGGCCCGCAGAGCAGCCGCGACAGGGTCTGCGGCCATCTCCCCGGAGAAGGTGACGGCAACTGTCACCGGAGGTGTTCTGCGTCCAGGTCTCATGGCCTGTCTCCTTCGCCCTTGTCAGACACGCTGACTTCGAACCGAAGGTAGGTGTGGTGAGGGCGGTGTGACTTCAGTCGGCCGACTGTTCTGGCGGGACGTGACCAGGGCCCGTCAGCCGCCCGTCAGTCGTTCGACTGAAGTCAGGGCCACTGTCGGCGGATCACGATGGTGACGAATCGGACCAGCCCCTACTGGCCTGGGAGGACGACATCGTGACTCGGCCCCGCATCCTGATCGTCGGCGGTGGCTTCGCGGGTATCGCCTGCGCGCGCCGCCTGGAACGGCTTCTCGCACCCGGAGAAGCAGAGCTCGCCCTGGTGGCGCCGCTCGGCTACGAGCTCTATCTGCCGCTGCTGCCACAGGTGGCGGCGGGAGTGCTGACCCCGCAGTCGATCGCCGTCTCGCTGCGCAGAGTGCTCCGCCGCACCCGGATCGTGCCCGGTGCCGCGCTCGGTGTCGATCCCGCGGCCAAGGTGTGCGTGGTGCGGCTGATCACCGACGAGGTGGTGCGGGAGCGCTACGACCTCGTGGTGCTGGCCAGCGGCAGCGTGACCCGCTCCTTCGACATCCCGGGTGTGCCCGAGCACGCCCACGGCATGAAGAACCTCGCGGAGGCGGTCGCCATGCGCGACCACGTCATCTCCCAGCTGGACCTGGCCGACGCCACCGGTGACCCGCGCGAGCGGACGGCCCGGTTGCGCTTCGTCGTCGTGGGCGGTGGCTACGCCGGTACCGAGACCGCCGCCTATCTGCAACGGCTCACCCTCGCCGCCGCACGCCGCTACCCGGCGCTGCGCCCGGAGCTGATCGAGTGGCACCTCGTCGATGTCGCTCCGCGACTGATGCCGGAGCTGGGCGACCAACTGGGCGACAAGGCACTGAAGTTGCTGCGACGCCGCGGGATCGAGGTCGCCCTCGGTGTGAGTGTCGCCTCGGCCGGGCCCGGCGAAGTCGTCCTCACCGATGGTCGGCGGATGTCCACCCACACCCTGTTGTGGACCGCGGGGATCGCGGCGAGCCCGCTGATCGCCTCCATGGAGGCGCCGACCGTACGGGGACGGCTCGCGGTCACAGCGGAGCTGGTCGTGCCGGGACTTGACGGTGTGTTCGCCGTCGGTGATGCCGCCGCCGTGCCCGACCTGGTCACCGGCGGGGACGCGATCTGCCCGCCCACCGCACAGCACGCGCTGCGCCAGGGCAGGACAGCGGGTACGAACGTCGCCGCGCGGGTACGCGGACGGCGGCTGCGTGCGTACCGGCACCGCGATCTGGGCCTGGTCGTGGACCTGGGCGGCTTCGGGTCGGTGTCCCGGCCGCTCGGGATCCCGCTCAGCGGCTTCGCCGCACAGGTGGTTGCGCGCGGCTACCACCTTCTGGCGCTGCCCACGTTCGTAGCCAGAACCCGGGTCGTGACCAACTGGGTTCTACACGCGGTCGCGGGCGACGACTTCGTCCGTACGGGATTCCTCGCCCGCCGTCCGACCACGATCCACGACATGGAAGGGACCGGGGGTTATCTGACTCCGGACGAGGTCCGTGCCGCCTCCGCGACCCCGCACCCGGCCCCCGGGCCGTGACCGCCGGGTCCGGAAGGAAGGAGCAAGCAGCGTGATTCCTCGATACCGCCCGCTCGTCGACCACTGGGACTGGCAGCGCTACGCCCTCTGCCGGGGCATGGACACCTCGCTCTTCTTCTCGCCCGCCGGTGAGCGGGGCCGGGCGAGACAGGTCCGGGAGGAGAAGGCTCGGGCCATCTGCGCGGCCTGTGCCGTCAGGGAGGTCTGTGCCCGCACCGCCTTGAACAGCGGGGAGGAGTACGGATTCTGGGGAGGGCTGACCGAAGGGGAGCGCGAGGTGATCCGGCTCCACCGTCGGAACTTACCGCCGCGGGCCGCCTGACGATGTCGAAGTGCCGGCCGGAAACCCCGAACCCCGG
>Ga0307515_10004330_pt1 | contig 29440 bp, 27 predicted proteins | sample 17_EM_MG_FD_194513 | JGI IMG/M metagenome (GOLD analysis project Ga0307515, IMG submission 194513) | Populus trichocarpa ectomycorrhiza microbial communities from riparian zone in the Pacific Northwest, United States - 17_EM | ecosystem: Host-associated > Plants > Roots > Unclassified | place... | reverse complement strand
AGACAAATAATCTGCGCATCTGCGGTGGAAGAAATTGTGTTGTGTGTTGAGTTGTATGTTGTGTGTTAATTTCTAATCGCGGCTATTTTTGCCACAAAGGTAGATGAGGTTGTCGCAAAGCCGAGGAAGGAAACCGGCATTTCAGCCTCATTTTCGTTTCGGCTATCGCTTAGTATGGCATCCTATAATCCTTTCATCCTATAAATCCTGGTTCAGACAATTAATCTGCGCATCTGCGGCGGAAGAAATTGTGTTGTGTGTTGAGTTGTATGTTGTGTGTTAATTTCTAATCGCTGCTATTTTTGCCACAAAGGTAGATGAGGTTTTCGCAGCGGAGAGGAAGGAAACCTGTATTTCAGCCGCATTTTCGTTTCGGCTATCGCTTAGTATGGCATCCTATAATCCTTTCATCCTATAAATCCTGGTTCAGACAAATAATCTGCGAATCTGCGGCCATTTTTGCCACAGGGGAAAGGAAGGGTTTTCGCAGCGTACAAAAGACTCCTTCTTTCTCTGTGGATACCTCACGTACCTCTGTGGCAAAAAAAAATGCCTCCGCAAGGAGGCATTCAATATTGCTAAAAGAGTGTTTATCCCAAATATGCTTTTAACGCATTGCTGTAACGTGCTTTTTGTAAACGTTTGATAGCCCTTTCCTTGATCTGGCGGATACGCTCTTTGGTAAGATCATATTTCTGACCAATCTGCTCAATGGTAACACCGTTTTCGCCATCCAGGCCAAAATAGGCATTTACAATTTCCGCTTCCCGGGGACTCAGTGATTTCAGTACGCGGCGTATCTCGCTACGCAATGAATCTTTCATCACATCATCGTCTGTGTCATCGCCACCTTCCAGCAAATCGCCCATGGCCACGTCTTCTGCCTCGTGTACCGGTGCGTCCAGTGAAGTATGGCGGGTATTGCTCTGGAAGATATTATTGATTTCGGTTTCGCTCATTTCAAGTAATTCGGCCAGCTCTTCGGTTGAAGGCTCCCTTTCATGCTCCTGCTCAAAAGCCATATAGGCCTTGTTGGCTTTATTGTATGTGCCAATTTTGTTCTGCGGCAGGCGAACCAGTCTGCCCTGCTCAGCCAAAGCCTGTAAAATGGACTGACGAATCCACCATACTGCGTAAGAAATGAATTTAAAACCCTTTGTTTCGTCGAAACGCTGGGCTGCCTTAATCAAACCGAGGTTGCCCTCATTGATAAGATCGCTTAAAGAAAGGCCCTGGTGCTGGTATTGCTTGGCAACAGACACCACAAAACGTAAGTTGGCCTGCACCAATTTGTCCAAAGCTCTCTGATCACCCATCTTGATACGCTGTGCCAGTATTGTCTCCTCTTCAGGGGTAATCATCGAAATTTTGGAAATCTCCTGTAAATACTTTTCTACTGCCTGCGAATCACGATTGGTGATCTGTGTTGCAATTTTTAACTGTCTCATGAATAATCTTAAGATATAAAAATGATGATACCAGGGTGGGTACGACTTTGTAACGATCTAAAGACAAATATTGTTCGGGGATAGTTGCAGATGTATGCAAAAGGGCTGTTAAGCCTTGGCGATCCGTCCAGAACCGCAACAAAAATAAATTTTAATGTTGAGAACTCATAGCGTTTCACTAAAAAACTCCCTCTGCAAAAGACAAATAAAAGTTATAATGATAAAAATCTATGTCAACTTTTATAATTGCCGATCTTCTGTAAGCTGCGCCTGTATTGTGCTTGCGCCTGGTACCTTATAATAACACATCCCGGGCGAAACTGTTGAAAATAATTCAAAAAAAGATCAATAATTATTTTGTAACTAAATAATTAGTTATAAATTTACATAACAACTAAATTATTAGTTATAATGAAAAGTCTAACCAAAACAGAAGAACAGGTAATGCAGGTTTTATGGAAGTTGCAGCAGGGATTTCTCAAAGATATTCTCGAAAACAGTGCCGAGCCCAAACCGCATTCCAACACCATTGCCACCATTCTTAAAATACTGGTAGAAAAAGGTTTTGTAGTGTACGAAACCCAGGGCAGGAACAACCTCTATAAGCCAAAAATCAGCAAGTCGGATTACGGCAAACGTAGTATTAATCAATTGGTTAAGGGTTATTTTGAAGGCTCGCCGGCCAGGCTGGTCTCCCAGTTTGTAAACGATAATAAGCTGACCCAGGACGAACTGGAAGCCCTGTTGCAGCAAATTAAATCATTAAAAAAACCGGAATAATGGTCATCATCGCTTTTATTACCAAACTAATCGCCAGCAGTGGCTTGCTGTACGGTTATTATCACTTCTTCCTGCGCAACCGCCGTTTTCACCATTACAACCGGTTTTACCTGTTGGCGGCAAGCCTGGTATCACTTATCATACCGTTGTTGAATATACCGGTAAACCTTTTTGATATAAACCAGCAACACCCGGTGCTTATCCGCACCCTGAAAGTCATCAACGCCAATGGCTGGGAAACACCTGTAACCATTTACGCAAACCAGAACCAGTGGGCCGGCTGGCTTACACTGCAAAATGCGTTTTTTGTGCTGTATACATTGGGTTTGGCAACCGGGTTATTTGTTTTGTTACGATCACTGGCCTGGATTGGCGCAATCAAAAGAAAATACCCCTTCGAAATAATAGACCGGCTTAAAATGTATTACACGGAGGAACCCGGCACCCCCTTTTCATTTTTCCGCTCCATTTTCTGGGATAAGAAAATTTCATTGCACGAGGCCCGGGGACGACAGATATTGAGGCATGAAATGTTTCATGTAAAAGAAAATCACAGCCGCGATGTGCTGCTGATGGAAATCATCTGCTGTCTCGCCTGGTTCAACCCGTTTTACCACCTCATCAAAAAAGAAATAAAAGCCATCCACGAATTCCTGGCCGATGAATACGCTGTTTCCGCGGCCGACAGGTACGATTATGCGGAATTACTGGTGGCACAGGCCATCATCCAAAAAAAAGTAAGGCTTGCCAATCCATTTTTTCATAACCAGTTAAAACGTCGTATTACCATGATTACCAATTCAAGCCTTATCCGCCATGGCGGCTATCTCAGCCGCATCATGGCACTGCCTCTTTTGTTCTTGCTGATCTCTTCATTTGCTGTTAAACTTACGCGCCTTCCCGCATCCATACCGGGTGTCCGTTTTAATGGCAGAACACCCGTTGTGGTTATTGACCCTGGCCATGGGGGCATATTCAGCGGCGGTGTGAGCAGCAGCGGCCTGCAGGAAAAAGACATCAATTTAAAGATTGCACAAAAAATCAAATCACTCGCAGCGGCATACAATGTAAACGTGGTGCTTACCAGATCAACTGATGGTACCGTGGGCAATACCACCGATCTCAGCCAGGAGCTGCTCAACCGCACAGAACTGACCAATCGCGCAAAGCCCGACCTATTTCTGTCCATTCACGTAAATCTTGCTACCGACAATGAACCCCATACCGGTTTTGAAGCCTACATTTCGGGTAAGGATGATGACATTAAGGCAAGACAGCTGGCCAGCGTTTTGCTCGGAGAAATAAAAACCATCTACGCTGTTTCGGAGACAATCCGCCAGCGCCAGGAAGGTGTCGCCGTAATCGATAAAAAGCCTTACCCGGCGGTGCTGATTGAATGCGGCTTCCTCAATAACCCGCAGGATGAGTCTTTTATCACCAGTATAAACAACCAGGAAAAAATAGCCAGGAAAATTTTAGATGGAATAGTTAAATACTGCAACGCACAACAGGCAGGCACAACCGCATTGTTCTTTGAGTCAGAAAGCGATACCCTTACCGCAGCGGCTGTCAGCAAATTAAAAGTGGATGATCTTTCTTCGGTTGATGAAGATCTGCATACCAATATCGTAACCATTCATTTCAAAAACGGCGACATAAAATATGCGCGCGCCGGTGAAATGCGTACATTCTATGCTGCGCACAATATTGCCGATACCGTACCCGCCGGCCATCGCGCAGCTAAAGCGGTAAAAGACTCCCAGCCAACGTTTACCAAAGTAGAGTTTGAACCCGATTATCCGGGCGGACAGGCGGGCTGGATAAAATACCTGACCGGACACCTGCGCTACCCTGATGCGGCCGTCAAAAAAAACATCCAGGGTACGGTGCTGATGGAGTTTATCGTAAATACAGATGGAACCCTTTCTGATGTAAAAGCCCTGAGCGGACCAGAAGAACTAAAGGAAGCCAGCATACGTGTTATAAAACAAAGTGGTGTATGGGTGCCTGCCAAACAAAACGGGAAAACCGTGAGGGCCTATAAAAAGCAGCCGATTACTTATAAGCTATCATAACGTTAACCAATAACCGGGGACTGGAACCTCCGGTTATTTATTACAACAGGGCGCTGCTAATCAGTTTATTGAAGCATTATCTTTTTGCCTTCTTTTGACGATTGTTTGGCGGCTTCCAGTATCTGTACCACAATGAGGTTGTTAGATAAAGACGAAAGATCATTGCCTGGTTTTATTTTGCCTCTTAAAACATCTGCCAGGTACACCAGGTTGCTGGTATAGGCAGCCTGCTTTACAGGTACGTTGTAATATACCGCAGAATCCCGGTCGCGTCTTTGCAGCGTATTGCCGTTCAGTGCATGCAGGTAATTTTTCTCTCCGAATATTTCCCAGTCTTTAATACCATAGGGCCAGTTCCACGAAGCTTCCACTATTCCCGTTGCGCCATTGGCGTATTCCAGTAAAATGGTGGCATCATCATCTACGTGCGGATATATAGCCGGTTTTAATTGACGTGTAATAGCGGTTACGGATACCGGTTTGCTGCCATCCATGAGCCAGGTCATGAGGTTGGCACCATAACAGCCAAAATCCATCACCGCACCTCCCCCATTTTTTACCGGGTCGGTGAGCCATTGCAGAAAATCTGCACTGCACCCAATTTCTTTGGGTCCCTGGTGACCCATATGCACTACCATTTTCTTTACACTGCCCACAGCATTTTCATTTTTAACCATTGTATAGATCTGCTGGTTGCTGGAATACCAGGTAGTTTCAAAATTAGTCAGCAGTTCAATATGATACTGTGCTGCCAGGGCCGCCATTCGCTGCGCCTGCTGCACCGTGGTTGCCAGCGGCTTTTCCACCATTACAGAAATCCCTTTTGGCGCACAGGCTTCTACTACCGTTATATGATCTGCAATTGCGTTGTAGGCCAGTACGGCATCCGGGTGAATGTGTTTGAGCATTTCCGTTACCGATGGATAAAAAAGTGAATCCGGCAACTGGTATCTTTTTTTATAACGGTCAACCAGCTGCCCATCCGGTTCAGCGATACCGGCAATAACTACCTCTCCTTTTTTATACTGCTGCATAAGACCATAGGCATGATCATGATTGAGACCCGCAACCCCTACTTTTAGTGGTTGCGCATAGGCATAACCGGTACCTGTTAAAAATAAACCGATAATAAGAATGGCATAAACGACTGCCGGCTTTTTTGAATAAAAGGTTTTCATGACGAGGCTGTATTATAAAAATTCCGTGAATAAAAAGGGATCTGAAAATATTCATTTTGGGGGAAAAATGATATTTATTTATTACGGTGGCTGTAAAATGCGGAACTGAATTATGAAAGGAATGGGTACGATACGGCGGGTTAGCAGTAAAGCATTACATGCTGCCGGGGGGCAGACGGCAATAAGGCAACAACAGGATGCCTGTTGTTTTTAACTGTGTTTCAACTGGCTAGTTGCAGAAGTCGCTGAAATAAAAGCCTTCTTCACTCAGCACATAGTCATTGGAAACGGTATTCAGCAACGTGGATTGTATAAACTCTTCCATTTCACGCTTCCTTGATTCTGCCAGGAAACGGTTGTTGCGTACCATTTGCAGTGATTGCAGTTTTAAAAGCGCCAACCTCGACATTTGCTGAATATGTTCTTCTGTGTAACGAAATTTCTGAGCAAGATAATCCTGCTGGTTCAGGTAGGAGTTGTTCATAGTTTTCGGAATTATGGGTTTTCAATGGTTCGGACGCCCTAATAACGCTGGGGATAATTTAAAAATTGTATAATTGCCGGCCTTATCTTTATCCCCTTTAAATCCACAATATGCAGTTTGATATCAACCAGTTAAACCAGCTCATCAGGGAGCGCCGCAGTACTTTTCCGAAGCAGTACATCGCGGGTAAACACGTAGATGATACCATCATCCGGCAAATGCTTGAAAATGCCAACTGGGCGCCCACCCATAAGTTAACCGAGCCCTGGCGTTTTACCGTTTTTACCGGTAAGGGATTGCGCAGTTTTGCGGGCCTGCAGGCTTCGGTTTACAAAAACGCGGCGGGAACTGGTTTTAAAGAAGAAAATTACCAGAAACTGCTGACAACGCCCCTGCTGGCGTCACACGTAATATCCATTGGCATGAAACGCCATGCAGAAAAAAACATCCCCGAATTTGAAGAAATTGCGGCCGTTGCCTGTGCTGTGCAGAATATGTATTTAACTGCCGCTGCGTACGGCGTTGGTTGTTACTGGACCACCGGCGGTGTAACCAGCAATGAGGCCGCCAAACCTTTTTTTGACCTGGATTTGGCAGACAAGTTACTGGGATTTTTGTATGTAGGATCTATTGCGGTTCCATCTGCGCCGGGCATACGCAGACCAATAGACGAAAAAGTAAAATGGATCAGGGAGTAATGTGATGATGCTATTACGGGGCTGATGGAACGCGGATTTTTATGATTGTGATGATAAAATATGATAAATGCGCTGGTGCGGCGACGCGGTCGGCACCGCAGGTCAGACCGCATCGTAAAGGAAATTAGATGTTGAATATGCGATACGATGGATACCATCAATCGCGGGATTCCGGCAAACGGCGCCCCAGCGGGGGGCATTGTGGGTAGATATGATTGTATTTTTTTTATCCGTTCCGGAGGAACGGATAGTGCAGATTGCCTCGGTTAAGCACATCGCATACCTACGGCATGCAGGGATATTCATCCAATGTTTTCTACCCACAAGATGTTCCGCTGGAACATGATGAAAAAATTCCGGTTGTTTTATTTCGGCGTGCGTTTGCTTAGAGTTGTTGGTGAAAACACCAACAACGGCGACTAAAAATAATATGATGAATGTGAAATGCTTTTGCCGGGCTGATGGAACACGGATTCTTATGATTGTCGATAAATATGAATTATTGTTATGGCAAGCCCTGTAAGGGCGAAATCCAATAGCAAGGGGTGCAGCCCCTGCTATAATTATGCGTACTTCGCACATCAGACATCCTTTTACACCTCCGGCTCCTGCTGGCTCAGGCAATGAAAACTGCCCAATCCCCAAATGATATCAGTTGAATCTATGCCTACCACGTTTCTGCCGGGAAAGCAGCTTTGAATAACCTGCAGGGCCTTGTCATCGCGCTGACTTCTAAATGTGGGAACAATCACCGATTTGTTGGCAATATAAAAATTGGCATAAGAACAGGGCAGCCGTTGTTCTTCATAAATAAGCTCTTCGGGCATGCAGAGTTCCACAATATTTAATTGCCTGCCGGAGGCCAGCCGCATTTTTTGCAATTGCGCCAGGTTGTGTTGCAGCAATCCGTAGTTTTCGTCGGCCTTATTTTCTTCTATGACCGTAATGACGGTGTCTTCATTTACAAAACGCACGGTATCGTCTATATGTCCGTCTGTGTCGTCGCCCACAATACCTTCCTCTACCCAAAGCACCTGATCAACACCGTAATAATCCTGCAAATATTTTTCTATCTGATGCTGGTTCAAATGAGGGTTGCGGTTTTCGTTGAGCAGGCAGGCAGTGGACGTCATGACCGTTCCTTTGCCATTGAACTCAACGGAGCCGCCTTCCATAATAATCCCCGGATGGTAAACAGGTATATTCAATTGTTTGCCGATCAGGGTTGGAACCACATCATCCAGGTCGTACGGCGGATATTTATTGCCCCAGGCATTGTAGTTCCAGTCTACGATCACTTTTTTTTGTTCGGCGGCAGGGTTTATTAAAAAGGCCGGGCCATGGTCCCTGCACCAGGCATCATTGGTGGGGTGAAAAAAGAATTCCACTTTGGAAAGATCAACGCCGGCATTTTGCAGATGACCTGTTGCAAATGCTTTCATGGCTGCATCTTTTGCATTGATGCACACTTTTTCTCCCGAAGTAAGTTCTTTTATAAACTTTGTATAGGAAGGAAAAATAGTATTTATTTTTCCGGGCCAGGATGCTTCCTTATGAGGCCATGATAGCCAGGTAGCCACATGCGGTGCAAATTCTGCAGGAAAATAATAGCCGAGTTCTTTGGGAGTTGCTGTCTTCATGTAAAGTTCTTTACGTTCGTATTTATCTAATCAACTCCCTCTACGGTTGTGGGGTTTCATCGTCTATATATCTTTTGGTAATGGGCTGGTAAGAATCAATTCTGCGGTCCCTTAAAAAAGGCCAGTGTGTTCTGTAGCGATCTGTTTTCGATGTATCAATCTCATGCACCATCACTTCTTCCTGGTCGTGCGAAGCCTGGAATAAAACAGTTCCAAAAGGATTGCTGATAAATGAACCGCCCCAGAATTTCATGGCGCCGTTCTGTTCAAAGCCGGTACGGTTTACACTCACCACATGTACGCCATTGGCCACGGCATGACTACGCTGAATGGTTTGCCAGGCATTGAATTGTTCGGTGTTGGTGGCTTCATCCTGCGCAGTAGCCCAGCCGATGGCGGTGGGGTAAAATAATATTTCGGCGCCCATTAGTGACGTAATGCGCGCTGCTTCAGGATACCACTGATCCCAGCAGATAAGCACACCAAAAGTGGCAAACTTTGTTTTGAAGACTTTGTATCCCAAATCGCCCGGTGTGAAATAAAATTTCTCATAATATGCCGGATCGTCGGGGATGTGCATTTTGCGGTATTTGCCCAGGTATTTTCCATCTGCATCCAGTACGGCGGTTGTATTGTGGTAGATACCCTGCGCTCTTTTTTCAAAAAGCGATGCAATAATGACCACCCCCAGTTCGCCAGCCAGTTTAGCCAGCGAATCTGTTGCAGGACCGGGTATGGTTTCCGCCAGTTTAAAATTGTCGTAGTCCTCTACATCGCAGAAATAAAGCGAGGTAAACAATTCCTGCAGACAAATGATTTGTGCACCCTTTGCTGCGGCTTCCTGAATTTTGGAAATGGCTTTCTGCAGGTTCTCCTCTTTGTCTGCAGTACAGCTCATTTGTACCAGGCCAATTTTTACTTTTGACATTGCTTCAATTTAGGATTGCAAAAATATGATATAGCAAACAGATTTTCGTGACGGAAATAATGGACTTCTAGACTTCTGTTGTTTCATTTGCGGTGGCAATCAAACAACCGAAGTCTCCAGATATCTGCTAAAAAAAACAGGCCCCGAATGGAGACCTGTAATATTTTTATATGAAAATTTTTACCAGCGGACTTTTATGTACCGGAATTTTTCGGCCTTCCTGCTTAGCCGGCAAACTTATTTTCTGCCCATCTCACGCAGGAAAGAAACATGCGAAGCAATAGCATATCTTACCCTTGGGTATTCTATGTATTCCACTCCGAATTCCTGGCAGGCTTCCTTGATGATCTTGCTTATCTGCGGATAATGGATATGCGATATTTTTGGAAAGAGGTGATGCTCAATCTGGAAATTCAATCCGCCTACCAGCCAGGAAACCAATTTATTTTTTGTAGCAAAGTTGGCAGTCGTTTTTATCTGGTGCACAGCCCATTCATCGTCCATTCTTCCACTGGTTTCATCGGGCATGGGGAAAGCAGTATGTTCTACTGTATGTGCCAATTGAAATACCAGGCTTAATACAAGGCCCGCTACGCAGGTAAATACCAGGAAGCCCACCAGCCACGAGGTAAAGCCGAGCATGTAAATGGGTAAACCCACAAAAAGAAATGCGTTGAAGAGTTTAAATCCCCAGAATACGATATGATCCCTCACGGTCATTTTCTTCAATGGCATATTACCCACTTTTGCCTTGAAATATTTCTGGTAATCCAGCACAAAAATCCAGAGAATATACAACAAGCAATACAGCACCCAGAAATAGAAATGCTGAAACTTATGCAGTTTGTATTTTTTCTGTGTACCGCTCATGCGCATCCAGGGTTGTATATCAATATCATCGTCTACTCCGTCTACATTGGTATACGCATGGTGTATGATATTGTGTTTTACGTTCCACATAAAGCTGCTGCCGCCGAGTACATTCAATGAAAATGCGGCAAACATGTTAATGTATTTGTGTTTGCTGAAACTGCCGTGCGCACCATCGTGCATCACGTTGAACCCAATGGCCGAAACAATACCGCCCAGCAGCACACATTCTGCAATTGACCAGAAAACACTGGGTGTAAAAAATACCAGGTGAATATATAAGAACATGAAAGCCGTAATAAGGACGACCGCTTTCAGGAAAAGACTGAAATTACCGTAAGTGGATTTGCCTGTTTTTTCAAAATAATTATTTATCCGCGTCTTTAACTCTGTGTGAAAAGAGTACGTGGTATTGGCAAATTTTGGAACTGACATGAGATGCTTTTTAAGACTGAAAAAAAATAATATGCAAAGGTAAGCCCTGCTCGTTAATAAACGGTTATATTGGCCAGGAATGTATACCCAAATAAATATTTTAAGTATTTGATGTGCATTTCATGACAATTGACAGACAAAGCTCCCTGTAAACGTCATTCCAGCTGCTAAAAACGACCGTGTCATCAGGTTTCAATAGATACCAGTGCGTCCAGGTTACGGATCCCAATTTTTTTCTCAGAAATAAAGCCTTCCGCATATTTTACGCCAATGCGTTTTCCCATCAGTCGGGCGCGGGCGATGATGCTGTCCAGAAAATCTGGTGTGGAGATATAGGTTTCCGGTTCGTCTTTACCGGTTGCGGGGGTATGAAATTGTGTGTGATATGCCAGTATGGACTTCATGCGCTGGTCGAAAACGCTGGTAATATCAACCAGCAAATCCGGCTCATGGTACCAATCCTGCAGATAATGCAATACCTGTTTGGGCCGCCAGCGCTGCTGCGACTGGCCGTTTTCGTCTTTGGTTTCAATTTTTACCAGTCCGGCCAGGAAACAGGCATCTGCAGCCAGGTGGCCTGCACGGCCATGGTCGGGGTGCCGGTCGTCCAGTACGTTTGCCAGCACAATATCCGGCTGGTATTTCCGGATGGCAGTTACTAGCCGGAGTTGGTGGGCTTCGTCGTTTATAAAAAAACCGTCGCGCATTTTAAGGTTTTCCCGCATGTACACGCCCAGTATACCGGCTGCACGGGCGGCTTCCTCATGCCTGGTGGCGGCGGTGCCACGGGTGCCCAGTTCGCCCTGCGTGAGGTCGAGAATACCGGCTTTTTTACCCAGTTTTATTTCGTTCAGCAATGTTCCGGAACAGCCAAGTTCCACGTCATCCGGGTGAACGCCTATTGCAAGAATATCCAGTTTCATTTATTGAGCTTTGTGCCGGCATTGCTGGTGCCAGGGGTAGTAATGGCTGCTAAGATAGATAAATGTCTGATGTCTGATGAGATCATTGCTTATTTGTACGCCTTCTTCTAAAACCATGGTCGTCCCGGGCTGCAAAAGCTTTCCGGTCTGATGGAGCGCAGATTTTCATGATTTTCAAGATAAAGATGATTAAAGTTATCCAAACCCTGTAAGGGCGAAATCCATTAGCAAGGGGTGCAGCCCCTGCTATAATATAATATGCGCATGTGTAAATCAGACACAGCGAACACACGCTTAACTTTTAACGTATAATTCTTATTGTTCGCAAATCAGACATCCCACATCCGACCCCGGACATCAGACATCAGACATCAGCCACATCAGGCATCAAACATCTAATAATTAGGCTAAAGGAGGCAAATAAACTACATTTGCAAAAATTATTTTAATATTTATGACCACATTTGAAGAGATTGGTATTGAGGAGCGATTGGTGAAAGCAGTTACGGATTTGGGATTTGTAAATCCCACTACAATACAGGAAAAGGCGATTCCCGTATTATTAAGCGGTACTACCGACTTTATAGGGCTGGCACAAACCGGCACTGGTAAAACCGCAGCGTTTGGATTACCACTGTTGGATCTGATTGATGCTTCTGCCAAACACCCGCAGGCGCTGGTAGTTTGTCCCACCCGGGAACTTTGTTTACAAATTGTTAGCGAAATTGAACTTTTTAAAAAGTATATGCCCGCTGTTCATGTAGTAGCAGTTTATGGCGGTACCGCCATTGGCATGCAGATACGTGATCTCAAAAGAGGCGTGCAAATTGTTGTTGCCACTCCCGGGCGTTTGATTGACCTTATAGAACGAAAGGCCATCAACCTGGAACAAATTCAATACGTAGTACTGGATGAAGCCGATGAAATGCTGAACATGGGTTTCCAGGACGATATCGAATTTATTTTAAAAAATACCCCGAAACGCGAAAGCACCTGGCTTTTCAGCGCCACTATGCCGGCAGAAATACGCCGTGTAAGCAAACGCTACATGAAAGACCCGGTGGAAGTAACGGTTGGCCAGATGAATACCGCCAACAAGAACATAGACCACCAGTACTATGTGGCGTCTGCCCAGCACCGTTATGATACCCTGAAACGACTGATAGATTTCAACCCGGGTATGTACGGTATTATTTTTACACGCACCAAGGCAGATGCACAGAACATTGCTGAAAAACTTACCCGCGAAGGATATGATATTGATGCCCTGCACGGCGATCTTACCCAGGCACAACGCGATAAAGTGATGGGCGATTTCAGGGAAAGACAATTGCAGCTGCTGATAGCCACCGATGTGGCTGCACGCGGCATCGACGTAAAAGATATTACACACGTTATCAATTTTGAACTGCCCGATGATATAGAAGTGTACACCCACCGCAGCGGCCGTACCGGTCGTGCCGGCAATACCGGTATCTGCATGAGCATTGTACACAGCCGCGAGATTGGCAGGCTGAAACAGATTGAACGCATGGTGAAAGTGCCCTTTCATAAACTGGAGATACCGGGTGGCAAGGATGTTTGCCGCAAACAGTTTTTTCATTTTATGGACAAACTCCTGCAAACCGATATCAGCCATGGTTCCTATGAGACTTATGTTGCCATGCTGGAAGAGAAATTTGCAGATGTGACTAAGGAAGATGTGCTGAAAAGAATGGCAGCCATGGAGTTCGACCGTTTTCTGAAATATTATGAAAATGCGGAAGACCTGAACGTACGCGAACGCTCGCCAAGAGACCGCGAACGCATACCCATTGGATCTGCCAGGGGTGAAGGCCGCGATTTTAACCGCAGCACCGGCAACCGCGATTTTTCAAGAGGCAGGGAATCATTTGGCGGCAATGGCGGAGATTATATGCGCCTTTTTGTGAACCTGGGCACCAAAGATGGTTTTTACAAGGCCAGCTTCCTGCAGTTTATACTGGACATGAGTGAACTGAAAAAAGAAGTATTGGGCAGGATAGATATGAAAGAAATGAACAGCTGGGTGGAAGTGGACCGTGGTGCCGCCAACCAGATGATACGCGCCATCGACGGCAAAAAATACAAGGGCAGGAGCATCAGGATGAATGATGCGAACAGCAGGTGATTCTTTGTGTTGAGTGTTATGTTTTGTGTGTTGTGTGACTTTTACGCAGATTATACATAACATAACACTTAACACATAACACAACTACAACGTTTTCCCCCATTGAATCAGCGCGTTTACCTCTTCCGGAACGGTACCAATCCGTTTAGGGCTGCGGTGTTTGCCCAGGCGGGTAATAACCATGTGTTGCGCAGGCATTACAATAATATACTGGCCTAATATACCGCGTGCATAAAATACACCCGGCTCATAGGGAACCAGCCACCACTGGTAGCCATAATAATCGCAGGGACTGCCGTCTTCGCAGGCTATCATGCAGGGTTTAACGGAAGATGCATAATATGCAGGCGTTATGATTTCATTGCCCTTCCAGCGGCCGCTGTCGAGCATCAGCTGGCCAATTCTTGCAAAATCGCGCGCATTGGAGTTAAAACAACAATAGGCTTTTTCATTGCCGTTTTGTTTATCCGTGCTCCACAATGCCGGCAGTTGGGCACCCATGGGCTGCCATAATTTTTCTGTAGCATAAGCACTTAAGGTTTTCCCGGTGGCTTTTTCAAGTATCAGTCCCAACAATTGGGTATCGCCCGATTTATACGCATGCAGGGTGCCCGGCGGATGTATCATTTTTACACCGGTTGCCAGTTTATAAACATCGCTGCTGTAATACAGTGCAGCTGTAACAGAAAATGGGTTTGAATAAGATTCGTCCCAATTGCTGCCGCTGCTCATGGTAAGCAGATCCAAAATGCGCAGTTTGGCTTTTTCGCCGCCGGCAAATTCGGGCAGGTAGTTGCTCACCGGTTCTTCCACAGATTTGATACGGCCTTCTTTAATAGCCGCTCCTACCAGTAAACTGGTGATGCTTTTGGCCATGGAAAATGAACCGCTGTAAGAAGTATCGCTGTAACCCTCCCAGTATTTTTCAAACAATAAAGAATCATTTTTAACAACGGTCAGTCCGATGGATTGTAATTTTTCCAGCAGTGCTTTTACTGTATCCGGCAAAATAGGTTTATTGAAGTTGACCGACAGGCTCCAGGGTTGTTGCTGACCGGTGGCAACGGTATTATTTGTAAAAATTTTATAATCGTCGATATCCGCAAAATTGTAGGCCACCTCTTTAAACATCCAGGTATTGCCTGAAATAAAAGCATAGCCAGAAAAAATGGCAACCACCAGCAAAATGATATACAACAGGCGTTTGAAAAATTTCTTCATGAATGGGGTTTTAGCAGGACTGAAAATACGGTAAATGTCTGGTTTGATGATGTTGGATCTACACATGCGTATGTTATAGCAGGTAATTAGGTTATAGCAGGTATTGTAGCAGGGGCTGCACCCCTTGCTAATGGATTTCGCCCTTACAGGGCTCGGCATAATTATGATCATGTTTATCTTGAAAATCATAAAAATCTGTGTTCCATTTGCAAAGCAGATGCAGGACCCTCAAAAGCAGCTGCCGGCAGACAGGTTTTCACATTTTCACATCAGCACATTTATCACATTTATCACATTTGTCGGTTTTTGGCTGTTTCGCTGTTCTCCAGTAGCTTCGCTGGTCATTTCAAAAAATAGATAATTAACCACTAAAATAGAAAATAGTATGGCATACGATGTTCTTGTTGTGGGTAGCGGTCCGGGCGGATATGTAGCCGCTATCCGTGCGGCACAACTGGGTTTTAAAACTGCTATCATTGAAAAGGAAAGCCTGGGCGGTGTTTGCTTAAACTGGGGATGCATCCCTACCAAAGCGTTGCTGAAAAGTGCCAATGTAATGGACTATATAAATCACGCCAAAGATTATGGTATTGAAGCAAGTGGAAAGCATGATTTTGCTGCTGTCATCAAACGCAGCCGGGGTGTCGCCGACAAAATGAGTAAGGGTGTACAGTTCTTAATGAAAAAGAACAAAATTGACGTTATTATGGGTTTTGGCAAGCTGAAAGCCAAAGGCCAGGTGGAAGTAACCAAAGCAGATGGTGGTAAGGAAGTTGTAGAAGCCAAACATATTATCATTGCTACCGGCGCACGCAGCCGTGAATTGCCCAACCTAAAACAGGATGGCAAAAAAGTCATTGGCTACCGCGAGGCCATGTCTTTGTCTGGCCAACCTAAATCGATGATTGTGGTGGGCAGCGGCGCCATCGGCGTTGAATTTGCCTATTTCTACAACAGCATGGGTACAAAAGTTACCGTGGTAGAGTTTATGCCGAAAGTAGTGCCCGTAGAAGATGATGATATCTCCAAAGAACTGGAAAAACAGTTAAAAAAACAGGGTATCGAGGTAATGACCGGCGCCAATGTAGAATCGTTGGATGTATCGGGCGATGGTGTAAAAGCAAAAGTAAAAACAGCTACCGGCGAAGTAACGCTGGAAGCCGAAGTGGTGCTGAGTGCCGTAGGGATTGCAGCCAATATAGAAGGCATTGGACTGGAAGAAACCGGCGTTAAAACCGACAAGGGACGCATTGTGGTAGATAAATTTTACCAGACCAGCCTGCCCGGTGTGTATTCTATCGGCGATTGTATACCTGGCCCCGCCCTGGCGCATGTTGCCAGCAAGGAAGGTATTATCTGCGTGGAAAACATCGGTTACAACGAAAAGAAATACAATCACCAGCCCGAACCCATGGATTATGGCAATGTGCCGGGTTGTACCTATTGCACCCCTGAAGTGGCATCTGTGGGTTTCACAGAAAAAGCAGCTAAGGATGCAGGTTATGAAATAAAAGTGGGCAAATTTCCGTTGAGCGCCAGTGGCAAAGCCAGTGCGGCAGGCGCCACAGAAGGTTTTGTAAAAGTGATATTCGATGCCAAATATGGCGAGTGGCTGGGCACCCATATGATTGGCTATAACGTTACAGAAATTATTATTGAAACCGTGGTAGCGCGCAAACTGGAAACTACCCACCACGAAGTACTGAACAGCATTCACCCCCACCCCACTATCAGCGAAAGTGTTAAAGACGCTATTGAAGTGGCTTACGGAGAAGCAATCCATTTGTAAGAAAATACCAGTTATAAAAAGGCTGCCCGCAAAGGCGGCCTTTTTTATGTTTCCGTTACAGGTGTTTTGAAATTGTCTGAATTAATAATTTGTTGTTTTTACCATTCGTACATTTACCGTACAATTGCCCGTTTAATATTTTTGTAAACGTCCTGTTTAAAAAAATTGCCTGCTATGCCTGAGCCATCCATCTGGGAAAAAGAGACATTCTATGCACATAAAAATATCATTATTGCGGGCAGCGGACTGGTAGGATTATGGAGCGCCTGGTATTTAAAAAAAGCAGCACCCCATGCAAAAATATTGGTGGTGGAAAGGGGCATCATACCTACAGGCGCCAGCACCCGCAACGCCGGTTTTGCTTGTATCGGCAGCGCAACCGAATTGCTGGCCGATGCACGAAATAATGGCGAGCAAAGTATGCTGGAGATTGTTGCCATGCGTTATGAAGGCTTGCAGCGGATAAAAAAAGTATTCAGCAACAAGGAAATCGACTTTGAAAGGCTCGGAGGTTATGAACTGATAACTGACACCCAGTATACCAGGCTGAAACAATTAAAAAACGACCTGGGCTGGCTGAACATTGTATTGCGTAAAGCCATAAAAGACCAGAAAACATTCCGGATTGCAGATAAGAAAATAAAAGATTTCGGATTTAAACAAACCAGCCACCTCATAGAAAGCCGTATGGAAGCGCAGTTGCACAGCGGCAAATTGTTACAGGCGCTTTTAAGAAAGGTACAGGCATTGGGTGTAACCGTAATGACACAGACTGAAGTGCTGGGTTTTGAAAAAGTAAATAATAAAATAAACGTCCGCACCAACCTGCCGTTTACGCTCTCCGCCGACCAGTTATTGATTTGTACCAATGGCTTTGCCAACCAGTTACTGCCAAAAATTGATGTAGTTCCGGTGCGGGGCCAGGTGCTGGTAACTTCGCCGGTAAAAAAACTGGCTTTTAAAGGCGCCTTTCATTTCGATGAAGGGTTTTATTATTTCCGCAATTTATCCAATAACCGGGTACTGTTGGGAGGGGCGCGCAATAAAGCCCTCGATTCAGAGCAATCGTCCGAACTGATTACTACAGACATTGTACAGGAAGAACTGGAGCGTTTTCTGAAAGAAGTTATTTTACCCAAACAAAAATATACCATCGAACACCGGTGGAGTGGCATTATGGGAATGGGCAGCGATAAATTCCCTATTATAAAAAGACTGGAAAAAAATGTCTACTGCGCCGTACGTATGAGCGGAATGGGTGTGGCACTGTCGCCGGTAGTGGGTGATATTGTTGCGCGGCAAATGCTGTATTAGAAGTCAAAATTTAAAAACTTTTGAGAGACTGTGAAATCAAAAGTCAAAAGTTAAAATTTAAAAGTCAAAAACTTTTGAGAGGCGTGTGAAATCAAAAGTTAAAAGTCAAAATTTAAAAACTTTTGCAGGTTGGGAAAGTCAAAAATAAAATAAAACTTATTACAACTACTGATCAAAGAAAGTCGGTCAGACGCGGACACCAGACCGGTGCCGCGTCTTCTTTCGATTTAAAACCAGTAAAAATCAAAACACCGTTGCCGCCTCTTCTTTCGACTTATACGAAGTAAAAATCAAAAAGTTTTGCGGGTTGGGAAAGTCAAAAATAAAATTAAGCTTATTGCTTACTGGTTATCAGAGAAAGTCAGTCAGACGTGGACCCCAGACCGTTGCCGTAAAAAATTTAAAAAAAACAAATACTCAAACCTCTGCACAAACGATTTTGACTTTTGAATTTTGACTTTTAAATTTTAAATTTTTACTTACTACTTATTGTTTCACGAATTTCTTCGAACCCACGCCTTCCAGCTGAATGAAGTAAAGTCCTGCATGGAGTGCACTGATATCTATTTGCTGTAGCTTGGCGGTAACTACCAACATTTTTATTATTTGTCCCAGGTGGTTGCAGATGTACATTTTTTTACCAAGGCTGTTGTTTCCATCCAGTTGTACCATGATACTGCTGGAAGCGGGGTTAGGGTACAATTGTATTTCAAACCCGGTCTGTTCCTCCGGTGGTAGCGGTAGTTTCAATCCTTCTCCTGAAAGTGCAGGCGAATACAAGAGGCTGTTGCGCGGTCCACCGGCTTCAAACAAAGTCCTCATGCGCTGCCGCTGGCCTTTGGTAAACATGTACATGCAGGCATCATCGCTAAAATCCATAAAATTCATATACATATCACCGTGAGCCGAAGTACCGCAACTGAATTTCTCACCGGTGTTGCAGCCACGGTTGGCGCCTTGCTGCGGTGGCGTATCATCTACCTTATCATCGCCGCAACCGGCATCGCCCCAGATATGGCGCAGGTTCAGCCAGTGGCCGGTCTCGTGCACGGCCGTTCTGCCCCCATTAAAGGGACCACCGGCGCCGGTAATACCAAATGCACCGGTACTGATAACAATTCCATCGTTTGCAGCGGGGCAACCGGGAGCGCTGGCATAACCAGAAATACCGGCACTTAAATTACAAATCCAAATATTAAGATAGGACCTTGCATCCCAGGCATCGTCTCCACCGCTGGCTGAACTTTTAACTTTATCATCGAAACTAAATATACCAGTACTGGTTTGTTTCCGCACAATACCCGTGGCAGGACGGCCCTGCGGATCCGTTTTAGCAAGCACAAATAAAATACTGCAATCTGCGGAGAGCATGCTAAAGTAAGCTGGAATTTTGTTCCTGTCGGCATTTAACCCGTTGAAGTCCTTATTAAGAACATCCAACTGCGACAATACCCTTGCGTCTGAAATATTCTGTTCAGCGGTACCAAAAACAATATGTACCACTACCGGTATAATAATTTTATCGGGAACCGGCGGTAAAGCCATAGCAGTTGTTGTATCTATTGCTCCACCCACTACAAACGGGTACCGGCGTTTACGCTGGAAGAATTCAATCTTATCATATTGAGCGTGCAGTTGCGGAAATTTTCTTAGCAGCTGTTGCTGGTAATCATCCTGGCGACAATCATTCTGAGCCAGCATACCAATACAGGATAGCAGGAAAAATAAAAAGGGTAAAATTATTTTCATGTGCAAGCACTTGGATGACCGCAGGAGTTTTTGCGTGCGGGGCTATCACAGGATGGATCGGTAAAGGGCGGTTGAAGACAGGATATTGGAAGGAACTGGTGAATTACTCGTTTTTGTCAGGCAGTGACCCGGCAAAAAATGATAAAGCACCTCTTGGGCTTATGAAATAAATAAATAACAAGAAATAAATAACAAGAACCTTTATCGGAATAATTGAAATAAGACAATTTATATGCCTGATCCTGCAACCCGCCATGAGAGAATGGAATGAGCGCTGTTAAACGGAGATGGTAGGTTTGAGTGATAAGCGATGTGAAATAAATACATTTATCCTGCATTTCAAAATACCCAGTTGGGTATTTTTAGGAAATCCTTGCCACATTTCAGCAACCGGCACTGTACATTTGCAAACCAATAGCAGTCAATATGATGAAGAAATTACTGATACCCATTGCCGGAATGATTTTCCTGGCAGCCTGTAACAGCAACACACCCGATGCCGGCGTTACAACATCGCCCGAATCCGCCCCCCCTATTATTGGCTTTAACGTTGTGAATACCTTCCCCCATGATACCGGTTTTTACACGGAAGGGTTGGAATTTCACGATGGCCAGCTGTATGAAAGTTCCGGGGCCGGTTCTGTAGAAACCGAGGGCGGCAAACCACTCTACCCTTCTGCATTTGGTATTGCCAACCTCAAAACCGGCAAAGTAGACAGGAAGGTGACGCTCGACAATACTACTTATTTTGGAGAAGGCATCACCATCCTGGGTGGGAAAATATACCAGCTGACCTGGCAAAACCATAAAGGTTATATCTACGATGCCAAAACGTATAAGAAATTACAGGAATTCAGTTACCCCGGCGAGGGCTGGTCGCTCACACACGATAGCACCCGGCTGATCATGAGCGATGGCAGCAGCAACCTGCAGGTCATTGACCCTGCCGCTATTACCGATGTGCTGAAAGTGCAGAGTATTATTGGCGTAACCGATAACAACGGCCCTGTATCCAATATCAATGAACTGGAATACATCAACGGATATATTTTTGCCAACCAGTATACCACCAACTATATTTTAAAAATTGATCCTGCAAATGGCAAGGTGGTGGGCAAACTTAACCTGGACAGCCTGGAAGCTGAAGCCAAAGCAAAATACAGCAATGCCGACTATCTGAATGGCATTGCCTGGCACCCCGAAACAAAAAGCCTGTATGTAACCGGCAAACTATGGCCGGTTATTTATGAGATAAAACTTAACTGAGAATTGTGTTATGTGTTGTGTTATGTGTTGTGTGTTGTGTGGTGGCGCGTTACATACCACACAACACACAACACTCAACACAATTGGAAACGTTACACAAAACACAACACACAACACATAAAACAATTTCTACTTCCCAATAACATAAATCACAGAACTGCATTTCTCTTTATTGAAGATTGCTTTCAGGTTGGAGATCATACCATTCCAGATTGCCGCGGGCATATTGTTTTTCCCGTTTTTGTATTGACTGCTCAGCATGGAAATATAAAAGCTGTCGTACCACATGGGTTTTACCGCCAGCAGCTGAAGTCCGTGTTGTTTTAATAAATTCTTTACCGATGCCGGCGAGAAATGATATAGGTGCCGGGGCACATCATATGCGGCCCAGTATTGCTGGTATACCATCGCATCATAAGAAGTATAATTGGGTACGGCAATAAGTGCTTTGCCTTTTTCTTTCAGTAATAATTTTACCTGGGCTGCATACGCATGCAGTTCGTGCACATGCTCCAGCACATGCCACATAGTAATTGCATCGAAACTGGCGGCGGGCAGCTGAAAAAGCGCCCTGGTATCCTGCAGGTGCAACCCATACAGAGCAACTGCTCTTTGCCTGGTAACCGCATCCGGCTCCAGTCCGGTTACCGCCCAACGGGCCTGCAGCATGGTTTGTACAAACGCGCCAGTGCCGGCGCCAATATCCAATATACTGCCTTTTTGAACGTTGGTTGTTTGTTTTACCAGCCGCAGTTTTCTTTTTAATGTTGTTTTGCGTACAAAATGATAGAGCTTATTGACGATACCTTCGCTGGTATCGGTGTGCGAGATATAATTGTCTGACTGGTAAAAATCGCCTACCGAATCCGCATCCGGAATACCCTGGGTAAATCGAAGACTGCAGGCTGCACATTCCCAAATTTCAAATTGTTGGTGAGAAACAGTATGATCTTCCGCCGTAAGCCGGTGCGCAATGGCTGTTGAATGACAGACCGGGCATTCTTTTATTATAATAATGGACAAGAGTTGAGAATTATGAGTTATGAATTATGAGTTGAGCAATCTTTAAGTTAAGTTCACGAAGCAAAAGCAACTCCCTTAAGAATTATGAGTTGAGAATGATGAGTTATGAGTTAAGTTAAGCGATAAAATTAGACACCCGAAGCAAAAGCAACTCATAATTCATAACTCATAATTCTTAATTCTTAATTCTTAACTCTTGCTGGTTTCCGGTAACTCCCCACCGCAGGTTATGGCTGTACAAATGAAAGAACAATATGCTGAGGCCGATGGCAGCCAGTATGAGTGCATAAATCCACCAGGATTCCTTTTCCACAAAGACCTCATCATTCAATAATTCGGCCATTTCATAATTGGTCTTTTCTTTATCGCCTACCAGGATGGAGTGCCTGGCATCTGAGCGGATGATCCTTTCTGCTTTTACAGGTGGATAAAAGTCGAAACGGGGTGCATCCGGTTCAAAAACTACTTCACCCCCGAAATCTTTTCTGAATACACCTACTCCTTCCCATACCGCCTCTTCTTCCGTTCGTATTTTATAGCGGAGATCGGCGGCGAATTCATTGTACCATTTGATGGCTTCAAAATCAGGTATATTATTTTTATTGGATAAATAGTTAAAAAACTCGCGGTCGGGCGAATCAAAATATTTATCGAACCGGAATTTTAGTTGTACCGGCAGCAATTGTTTGTTGGCAAAGTCTGCCACCGCCGGAATGGTTTCAGCAACCAATGAGCCAAGCCCGGGGATACTGATGCTTTTATGCTGGAACAAGTATTTATTCAGAACATCATACATATACTGCAAATTTATTGCCCGTTGCAAAGAAACGATTTTGCGCTTCGGTTCGCAAAAATAGCTTAAAACCGGTAGCGGCGAGCCATACATGCGGTATGCTCAAATTCTCCACATAGCCCCCGCCATGCCCTGCCCGGATATTAAAAGCGTTTATATTTGCCCCCCATGGCAAAAGAAAGCGCCGATACACCCTTAATGCAACAGCACCGGGCTATTAAACAAAAGTACCCCGATGCCATACTACTTTTCAGGGTAGGCGATTTTTATGAAACTTTTGGCGAAGACGCCATCATTTCTTCGCAGGTACTGGGCATTACGCTTACCAAAAGAAACAATGGAACACCTTCCTCTTCGGAGCTGGCCGGTTTTCCGCACCATTCTTTGGATACCTACCTGCATAAACTGGTAAAGGCCGGGTACCGTGTTGCCATTTGCGACCAGCTGGAAGATCCAAAACAAGCCAAAGGCATTGTAAAAAGAGGCGTTACAGAACTGGTAACCCCCGGTGTTGCTACCAACGACAAACTACTGGAACACAATACCAATAATTTTCTGGCCGCCATTCACTTCACAGAAAATAACCATGGCATTGCATTCCTGGATATTTCTACCGGCGAATTTTTTTTAGCGGAAGGCAACCAGGAATACATTGATAAACTGCTGCAGACATTCAAACCTGCTGAAGTCATTTTTCAGCGCAGTTTTCAAAAACATTTCAAGGAAATTCATGGCAATAAGTTCTATACCTACACTTTAGAAAACTGGATTTTTGACGATGCCTATGCCAGCGAAAGCTTGCTGAAGCATTTTCAAACCCACTCACTGAAGGGTTTTGGTATAGAAGATATGCGCGCCGGCATCATTGCAGCAGGCGTAGTGCTGCACTACCTGAAAGATACAGAACACCCCAACCTGCAGCATATTACCTCACTGCAACGCATAGACCGCGATGATTATTTATGGATGGACCGCTTTACCATCCGCAACCTGGAACTGATTGGCAGCAGCACAGACAATGGCAATAACCTGCACAAGGTGCTGGACAATACAGTATCGCCCATGGGAGCACGTATGCTGAAACGCTGGATAGTGCTACCGCTTAAGGACATACGAAAAATAAACGAAAGGCTGGACCTGGTCACCTGGTTCATAAAAGAAGTAGACATACGCACCAAAATAACGCAGCATATCAAACAAAGCGGTGATACCGAGCGGCTGGCCAGTAAAATACCCTTAAAAAAAATCAACCCGCGTGAGATTATACAGGTAGCACGCGGACTGCAGCATGCAGATGCCATAAAGCAACTGGCGCAATCTGCATCCAACGATTATTTAAAACGACTGGCGGATGCCATCAACCCCTGCCATTATATTGTTGAAAAGATCATTAAAGAAGTAAATGATAACCCGCCTGCCACGGCTGCAAAGGGCGGCATTATTAAAGAAGGTATACATGCCGAACTGGACACACTCCGCAAAATTGCCAGCGGCGGAAAAGAATACCTGGCAGAATTGCAAACCAAAGAAGCCGAAGCGACCGGCATCTCATCACTAAAGATTGGCTTTAATAACGTGTTTGGTTATTACCTGGAAGTGACCAATCTGCACAAGCATAAAGTACCGGCTGCCTGGATGCGCAAACAAACACTCACCAATGCAGAAAGATATATTACACCCGAACTAAAAGAATACGAAGAAAAAATAACTGGCGCCGAAGAAAAAATACTGGCCATAGAACTGGAACTCTATGAAAAATTATTGCTTGAATTGCAGGATTATATTGCACACATGCAGGTAAACGGCAATGTACTGGCGGTAATGGATTGCATGATATGCTTTGCTTCCAATGCACTTCATTTCAATTATAAAAAACCCGAACTGCATGATGGTATTGAAACGGATATTAAACAGGGCCGTCACCCGGTTATAGAAAGACAATTGCCCGCAGGAGAACCTTATATTGCCAACGATATTTTTCTTGACCCCTCATCACAGCAAATCATCATTCTTACGGGGCCAAATATGAGTGGTAAGAGTGCTTTGTTAAGACAAGCCGCCCTGATTACGCTGATGGCGCATATGGGCAGTTTTGTGCCGGCGGCTGCTGCCCGAATTGCATTAACCGATAAGATATTTACGCGTGTGGGGGCCTCCGATAATTTAAGCGGTGGCGAATCTACATTTATGGTGGAGATGAATGAAACGGCAAGTATCATAAATAATATTACCCCGCGCAGCCTGATTATACTGGATGAAATTGGCCGCGGTACGTCCACCTATGATGGTATTTCAATTGCATGGAGCATAGCCGAATATTTACACCAGAGCCCGCACCAGCCCAAAACATTGTTTGCCACCCACTACCACGAGCTGAATGAACTGGAGAACCGGATGCCGCGAATAAAGAATTATCATATTACCAATAAAGAAGTGGGCAACAAAATTATTTTTCTTCGCAAACTGGCACCCGGTGGCAGCACCCACAGTTTTGGCATTCATGTGGCCCGTATGGCCGGCATGCCCTCTTCGCTGATACAACGAGCCAATGAAATGCTGAAACACCTGGAAGAAGCCCATGCAGCGGGCAATATTGCTGAACAGGTAAAAAATATACCTTCGCAAAAACTACAGCTCTCCATTTTTGACGCCCATTCAGAAACCTTCGACGAGATCAGAAAGATGCTGGACAGCATAGATATTAACCGGCTAACACCGGTAGAAGCTTTGTTTAAGCTCAATGAAATAAAGGGAATTTTAAAATAAGATTGTTAAAAAACTGTCCGGATAAAATGGATGCAACGGTCGGCTTGCATCCATTGTCAGTTGATAAAAATGGGCGTATGAAAACTATACTACCTGCAGCCGTATATATATTGTTGTTGACTTCGTGTCATAAAAACGAAACACCACCGGCACCTTCCTGCAATATTGAAAATACCCGCACTGCCAATGAGGCCAAAGTGTCCATTACAAACGGCATATGGGGTACTGTTTCGTCTATGGAAGGCAATTGCATGCCCATGATCGGTCCGGGTCCTTCGGCCTGCAGCCACTGCCCGGTAAAACGCACAGTAAAAATATATGAGCTGGCAACTTATCACCAGGCCACCCCGCAGGATTTGCATGGATTTTATACCAGCATCAATACCCCGCTGGTAAAAGAACTGGAAACAGACAGCCAGGGGTTTTATCAGATTGATTTAGCGCCCGGGCGTTATACGGTTGTGATAGTAGAAAATAACAAGCTGTATACATTTGGATTCAATAGTGATGGCAGCCTCAGCCCGGTACATTTTGAAGGCGGCCTCTTAAAAACAGACCTCAGTATGATGTATAAAGCTGCTTTCTAATCGCGCCTGTTGTACTGCGGCAACCGCCGATGGGAACCTCCTTACGGAACCTCCTTACGCTTCCTCATATCTTTCAATACGGCAAATAAAACAACCCGCCTGTGCATTTCTTGCATGCAGGTAATCAACAGCTGGCTGTTCCTTAAATATTTGTTGTATCAGCAGGTCTGCATCATCTTCTCCCACCAGCCGGCTGTATACCATGTTTTGTTCTTTGCTGTAACCTATCAGCGTCAACGGGAAACTTTTTTTATCGGCTTTGATCTCCGGCGGAAAACGGTGAACATCCTGGTAAGGTTCCACCTCTTCAGCATTAATGAAGATCGGACCGGGTTGATTGAATGCATTGTCTGCTGCAAACGGGCTATGCGATAAAAGCATTCTGTTGTCTGTACCAACTGCAAAAGGTTTTAACGAAACCCTGCATGGCCCTTTACCGGTTGCAGGCTGTGTTACTACAGTATGACCGAATGAATCGGTAAGCGAAGAACGTATATCGTCTGCATATGATTTGCTGAGCGGGATAATTTTAAATGTTTTCATGATGATTGTATTTACTGTAAAATTGTGTTTTTATTGGCTGGTCCGCAACCCGAAACTTGCGGAATATTTATTGCGTACATTAGCACACAATATGAATAGTATTCCTACATTATTTGAATGGGCGGGAGATATACAGACTTTCGAAAAACTGTTTTCCCGTTTTTATGAGAAAGTATTGAAAGACGAGCTGCTGGGACCGGTTTTTAAAAATATGTCGCCAGATCACGTAAAACATGTGGCGCATTTTGTTGCGGAAGTTTTTGGCGGTCCAAAACTATACAGCACGCAGGATGGCGGAACCCATTCCAATATGATAGGGCATCATATTGGCAAAATGCTTACGGAGGAGAAAAGGCAGCGCTGGGTGCAGCTGCTGGTTCAAACAGCAGATGAATTGCAGTTAAAAAGCGATCCTGAATTCCGTTCGGCTTTTATGGGTTATATAGAATGGGGAACACGCATTGCTGTTATCAATTCACAGTTAACAGAAAATCCCATGGAAACATCGGAACCCATGCCCGGGTGGGGCTGGGGCGAAACCGGCGGACCCTATATGCCGGATAAAAAATAATCGGCCCAATATAAAGCCGATCATTTTTTAGGATTGATCAGGTCCAGGTATTCCTTCGAGAGCCGGTCCAATTCCTTCTTTTTATTAACCTCTTTTTTTGATTTCGAAAACGCTGCTATAATCATTCCGATGAGTGGCGTCAGGAAAATTGCGGCAAAAAAACTTTTTGTAAAGCCAATACTCCGGCCCGCGCCAAACAGGGCTACTATAAAGGAGAATAAAATCCATGCAACAATGAAGATTATCATTGTATATTATTTAACGAGTGATTGCAGGTGGGTCAGAAAGGGCGCTTCATTCCAGTCGCCATCGTATTTCTGACCATTTATAAAAAACGATGGCGTTCCGTTTACACCACTTCTAACGCCGCTTTCAAAATCATCTTCTACTTTCTGCGCCAGTTCCTGTTTTTCAAAATCACTGGCAAATTGTGCTGCGTCAAGCCGCAGGTGTGTTGCATATCTTACCAGTGATCCGTCATCAAGCCGGTTTTGGTGTTCAAAAATATAATCATGCATTTCCCAAAACTTATGCTGCCTGGCAGCAGCTTCGGTGGCAATGGCCGCATGTGTTGCATTGGGATGAATCTTGGAAAGTGGAAAATTGCGGAATACAAATTTCAACTGATCACCCAGTTTTGCCTGTATGTTTTTTAAAATGGGATATGCCCGTCCGCAATGCGGACATTGGTAGTCGCCATATTCTACCAGTTCTATAGGCGCACTGGCGCTGCCCTGTATATTGTCTTTGCTGCTGACTGCCGGTCTTAATGTAGACATTGTTTATTTTTTATTCATTTCTTCCAACGCATCCAGTATGCCATCGGCGCCCGGGTTCATGCCTACCGGAGATAAATAACTCCATTTTACCAACCCTTCTTCATCCAGCACATACAATGCCCGTTTACACTCTCCCAGCTCCTCATCATACACATCATAGGCCCTGGCTACAGCGCCTTTTGGTTCAAAATCTGCAAGCAATGGAAAATGCAGTTTCCTGTCCTGGCTAAAAGCGAGATGGCACCATTTACTGTCTACCGAGATGCCAATCACTTCTGCATTTTCTTTGTGAAAAATTTTCAGCATCTCGTTATACAATGCCATTTGGTCGCTGCATACCGGGCTCCAGTCGGCCGGGTAAAAAGCCAGTATTACCCTTTTTCCTTTTAACTGGCTTAACAGTATTTTCTGATCGGGTGTGGCTGATAATGAAAATTCCGGTGCTTTTGTTCCTGCTGCTAACATAGGTTATTATTTAAATTTGCTGGCTTCAAATTTACGTTGTTTATGCAGAAATAACAGGGGTCTGTATCTTCGCAATTTTGCGGATAAAAAAAAGGCTTCCCTATTTTCTTTTATCATGGTTTTTTCTACCGTTTATCCTATTTGAATCAGCGGCTGCGCCATTACATCTACTTTTGTTGCAAACCAATTGCCATGAACAGAAAACATTTTTTCCTGCAAGCCACTTTGGGTATGGGAAGCGTAGCAGCAGCGCCCCTGGTTGCATTTGCAAACAACCTGCAACAGGATCCAAAACCAGAACCACTGGCTGCAGAAAAAGTGAAAGAGTTTGTTATAGCCGGACATGGCAACTTTGACAAGACAAAACAAATGCTGGCTGAAATGCCCGCATTGCTATATGCTACCTGGGACTGGGGTGGCGGCGATTTTGAAACGGCACTGGAAGGTGCCGGTCATGTGGGTAATAAGGAAATTGCACATTACCTGATTGGTATGGGTGCCAGGACCAACCTGTTTGTATTAACCATGCTGGGTAAAACCACATTGGTAAAATCATACCTGGAATTATTTCCGCAATACCTCAGCGCCAGGGGCCCGCATGGCCTCACCTTGTTGCACCATGCGCAAAAAGGCGGCGATGATGCCAAAGAGCTGGCGGCATATCTTCAAAGTAAAGGACTCACCGAAACCAAGATGAAATTGTAGGTGGTTAGTTCATTAGTTGATTGGTTGATCAGTTGATTGGTAAGAGCCGGTTGATCAGTAAAAGCCGGTTGATTGGTTGATTAGTAAGATCCGGTGATTAAATTGTAGAATAATAAAATAATCTTATAATTTGCGTCGCAACCGATCAACCGATCAACCGATCAACCGATCAACCGATCAACCGATCAACCGATCAACCGATCAACCGATCAACCGATCAACCGATCAACCGATCAACCGATCAACCGATCAACCGATCAA